>Ga0208980_10001198_pt1 | contig 15546 bp, 12 predicted proteins | sample WetSurMetagenome_3_FD_187993 | JGI IMG/M metagenome (GOLD analysis project Ga0208980, IMG submission 187993) | Wetland microbial communities from Twitchell Island in the Sacramento Delta, sample from surface sediment Aug2011 Site A1 Bulk (version 2) | ecosystem: Environmental > Aquatic > Marine... | reverse complement strand
AACAACCTGACATCAGAGTTTAATGCAGGTTATTCCTTCACAAAAGCAATTGAAGTAACTTCAGATGGAAGTAATTCCGGGTATAAAGGAAATCAGCTTATGTACGTGCCAGAACATCAGGGAAATATCTCATTAAGATTTTGCTTTAAATATTTTTACTCTTCATTTCATACCAATATGACAGGGAAAAGATACACTACTGTTGATAATTCGAGATACCTGCCAGGTTATTGCATTAATTCTGTAATAGCCGGATATAAGATAAAACTTAAAAATACTGTACTTGACCTGAATATTGATATCGACAACCTGCTCAATGTTAATTATCAAACTATAGCCTATTACCCTCTACCCGGCAGGGCCTATACATTAAAACTGTTATTTCAAATTGCAAAATAATATAATGATGAAAAATTTTTTCATAATATTCATGTTTTTAATCGGCACCTGCTCCTGCACAAAAAATTCACCCAGCGGAACCGATTCATTCCTGACGGGTAGTGGGGTTTTTATCATTAATGAAGGTAACTTCAAATGGGGAAACGGTTCACTTTCTTTCTATTCATTCGATTCAGCCAAAGTATATAATGAACTCTTTCTCAATATTAATAGCCGTCCATTGGGTGATGTCCCTAATTCGATGATAATCAATGGATTTTTAGCATATATTGTTGTTAATAATTCTGGGAAGATCGAGGTTGTTAACAGAAATACGTTAGTGTCAGTTGCTACCATAACCGGATTGATCTCTCCAAGGAATATGGCCATAGTTAGTGACAGCAAAGCTTATGTAAGCAGTATGTATTCTGATTCCCTTGCAATAGTAAACCTGAAAGATAATTCTATTTCAGGCTACATCAATCTAAGGCGAACATCAGAAAATCTAATTATATCTGGCAGCAAAGCATTTATCTCTGAATGGGTGGGAGGAAAGGAGATAATGGTCATCAATACTGTTAATGATAAGGTGGTTGATTCAATAAAAGTTGGAATTGAACCAGAGAGCATGGTTCTTGACAAAAACAAAACCTTATGGGTTTTATGTAACGGGGGGTGGAACAGAAACAATAATGCTGAGTTGCATGCAATAAATACTGCCACTAATTCAACTGAAAAAAAGATAATATTTCCTTATAAAACTGCTTCTCCTACATGTCTTCAGATAGATGGAAAGGGAGAAACACTTTATTATCTCGAGACTGGTGTACGTAAAATGAGTATAAATGATGTCGCACTGCCATCCAATGCCATAATAACCGAATCAGGTAATTATTTTTACAAAATTGGCATTAATCCCTATACTAGCGATATTTTTGTTACTGATGCCGTTGACTATCAACAGAATGGCTATGTGATGTTTTTCAAAAACAATGGAACTTTAGTTGCCAAATTCAGGGCAGGAGTAATACCCGGCTATATATGTTTCAAAATCAATGCCAGTTTCACCGAGTAGTGAAATCTTCCATATACATACATAAAATAAGAATGATTTCTAGAAATTTCTTGCTATTAATTGTTGTTTTAATCACCTCTGATTCCTGTAAAAGAGTGAATCAATCAGGAAGAATATCGCATTCGGAAAATCAAATTATTTCTATGGCAGAGAGGATCTCAATAGAAAATTCCGGGGGGCAGTCGATAGTTACAATTATTAATCCATGGCAGGGAGCGGAAAATGTCAACATGACATTTCACCTGGTAAAAAGAGGTGCTGATTTGCCTGAAGGACTTGACTCTTCAGATGTTATTTTTGTACCTCTGAAGAAGATCATCTGTATGTCAACAACGCACCTAGCAATGATTTCTGCATTAGGTGAAGAAAACTCTGTTTCAGGTGTCTCGGGAACCGGATTCATTTATTCCAAAAGCCTGAGTGAGAATGTTGAAAAGGGTTTGGTTGAAGATGTGGGATATGAAGCAAATCTTAATAAAGAGTTGATTCTTAAGATTTCTCCGGATCTTATTATGATGTATGGAATAGGAGGCGAATCAGCTGGTTATGTTGGCAAAATAAAGGAGTTGGGAGTAAAGGTTATTTTTAATGCTGATTATCTTGAGACTGATCCTTTGCGCAAGGCAGAATGGATAAAGTTGTTCGGCGCATTATACTGTAAAGATGAGTTGGCTGATAGTATTTTTATTTCTGAATGTGAGAGTTATGATAGCATAAGGTTATTTATCAGTAAAAATATTACTGAAAGGCCAAAAGTATTGCTTGGTCTGCCTTTTAAAGATGTATGGTATATCTCACCTGGTAATTCGTTTATAAGTAAGCTGATATCGGATGCAGGAGGAGAATACCTGTGGCAACAAACCGAATCGGCTGTTTCAATGCCCTATGGAATCGAAAATGTATATATACGTGCATTAACTGCTGACTTCTGGCTGAACATTGGTAGTGTAAAGCAAAAAAGTGAAATCCCGGCTATTGATTTGCGATTGGGAGCACTACCTTGTTTTAAAAAAGGAAACATGTATAACAACAACAACAGGATTAGTAATAATGGCGGAAATGATTACTGGGAGATAGGAGCGGTTTATCCTCACCTTATACTTAAGGATATGGCTTCAATTTTACATCCTGAACTATTCCGGGATTATAACTTATTCTTTTACAGGAAAATAAAATAACCAGTGATCTTTTGAAAACCGTTAAATATATAGCGACAGCTGATTCGCCGAAGTCACTTAACCGTGGTAAATATCTTTTTGGAGTCCTTATAATCACTGTTGTTAGTCTGTTAATCTTTGACATCTTTTTTGGTTCAGTCAGTATAAAAGCTTCTGATGTGGTTAAGGCGCTTTTCAGTCATGATGGAAGTACTTTTGAAACCATTATTATGAAATTCAGATTTCCGAAAGCAATTACTGCTTTTACTGTTGGCGCAGCTCTGTCACTAAGTGGATTGCAGATGCAGACGGTATTCAGGAATCCAATGGCCGGACCGGATGTGCTTGGCATTAGTTCCGGGGCAAGCCTCGGCGTTGCGTTCGTGATTCTTGGATTTTCAGGCAGTATCACTACTGACAGCATAAACGGACTCGGCAACTGGATACTCGTTGCAGCCTCATGGCTGGGTGCTGGTGCTGTAATGTTTCTGATAATGATCTTATCTTCAAGAGTGAAAGATATAATGACCATACTTATAATCGGTATTATGTTTTCGAGCGGGATATCTGCCATTGTAACTATTATGCAGTACTTCAGTAACGAGACAATGTTAAAAGCTTATGTAATATGGACAATGGGCAGTCTGGGCAACCTTACTTCAAACCAGTTGAATGTGCTTCTGATTTCTGTATCAGCTGGCGCAATTCTTAGTCTGATCTCAACTAAACGGCTTAATGCATTGCTGCTCGGGGAAAATTATGCTGCAAGTATCGGACTGAATGTAAGGTTTGCAAGGTTTCTTATATTTGCATGTACAAGTATAATGGCAGGAAGCGTGACAGCATTCTGCGGACCAATAGCGTTTATTGGAATTGCTGTACCGCATATGACAAGAATACTTTTTAAAACAGCTGATCATAGTATTCTGATTCCCGGAACATTCCTTACCGGAGGTGCAGTTATGCTTCTTAGTGATATAATTTCTCAATTGCCCGGATCAGAGAGTGTTCTACCTGTAAACTCAGTTACATCACTAATTGGAATTCCGGTTGTCATCTGGGTGATCTTGAGGAACCGGAAATATTCAACTCTTTTTTGATTAATATGAATTCAAAACAAATATTATCTCTCGATTCGCTGAAAATAGGCTATGTTTCAGGAAATCAAAAAAGTGTTTTATTGCCCCCACTTACTGCGACCGCAAATACAGGAGAACTTGTTGCTGTAATAGGAAGGAATGGCATCGGGAAAAGTACACTCTTACGTACCCTGACTGGTATCCAGGAATCATTGGGTGGAGAAGTCTTTTTTGCCGGGAAAGATATGAGGGATTATTCCAGAACTGAACTTGCTCAGAAAGTGGGATATATTTCCACAGAGATAGTGAAAGTACATAATATGACTGTTCATGATCTTGTTGCGCTTGGCAGATTTCCTCACACGAATTGGATTGGGAAAATTACCTCAACTGATGATGAGAAAATAATGGATGCAATTGAAAAGACATCAATGCTTGCTTTCCGCAATAAATTTATTTCCGAGCTATCTGATGGTGAACGTCAGAAAGCAATGATAGCCAGAATCCTGGCTCAGGATACAGATATTATGGTAATGGATGAGCCAACCGCATTTTTGGATATTGGAAGCAAATATGAGATTATGAACCTGCTTCATGTGCTTTCTCAAAAGAGTGAGAAAACGATAATATTTTCAACTCATGATTTGCATATGGCTATTAGTCAGTCTGATAAAGTATGGCTGATACTTGATAATCAGCTTTTGGAAGGGGCTCCTGAAGATTTAATGATTGAAGGAGCATTTGATCACCTTTTCGAGTCATCTTCAGTTCATTTCAATTCAGAGAATGGCACTTTTTCATTCAGGGGAGAGAATAGGGGATCATTATATGTTGAAGGCGATGGTTTAATCAAATACTGGACAAAAGAAGCAATTACCCGGGCAGGCTTTTCCTTATCAGATGAAATTACAAAACCTTATATCAAAGTAAATATGGGAAATAAAAATAAGTGGCAGTTTGTATCGCTCAACTCGGTTGAGGAGTTTTACTCCATTTATGAATTGGTGTGCCGGCTTCAAAAAGAAGATTTTAGATCTATTTAATATACTTTCTGTAATTCTCTATAAATGGACCAATCTCTTCAACACCTATCTTTTTTGCAATGATCTTCTTGTTTTTATCAAGGATATAAACTATAGGAGTTGATTGGACATTATAATAATAATCAAAGTGTGAGCCTCTCTGAGGATCCCATCCATTTATCCAGGTAAGTTTATTGTCCTCAATATATTTCGTCCACTTCTCTTTATCGGAAGTAGTGCATACAGCAAATATTTCCAGTGTGTAATCGCGAGGCTTATCATAGTAAGCTTTTAGTTTTGGCGTAGATTCCTGGCAATGTCCGCAATCAGGTTCCCAGAAATACAAAACTGTAAAATCTTTTTTTACATCATATAATGAAACAAATATCCCTTTAAATGAGTCCATCACAAGATTTTCTCCTTTTTTGCCAATCAGATTTGGTCTTAACAGGTCGACCTGTTTTTTGAGGTCCTTTTTAAATTCCGGCGATACCCAATCAGCCTTTCCGGAAAGATAAATATCATCTGCCAGCTTGACAACAACAGCATCGTGACCCATTATTTCACTTTCTCTGAAATGGTTAAAAAGATAGACTGCCACAAATTGGAATATTTTATAATCGCTTTCACACTTCTTTACTAATTTATCAATCTCTTTGTTAATTGAATCAGGTGACTGGATAACAACATTAGTGAAGAAAGCTTCAAGTCTTGAATATAAAATAGGTGTTCGTAATAATCTCTCATCAGTAAGGTCAATATTATCAAAAAAGTGGTCCTTATTATAATTATAATTCCAAATCCATCTTAGTGAATCAGGGTTTGAAGCAATCAGCGGCGCTTTATATTCCGGAACATCAATGGGAAGCAAAGCCTTAACCAGGGTAGCGAGTAAATTTCCATTATTTTCGCGTATAACCTCTTTAAGATATAGTTTCATATCGTTTTCCATGGACTTTTGCCGCTGAGTAAGGATTGCAAGTGAATCCTTATTCTGTTTGTTATTTTGTACCCGTTTGGCAATAGCAGATGCCTCTTTTTGCATAGTCATCCATTTTTTCTGGTAGGTAATGAAGGCAGAGTTCTCTTCAGAACCAGTAAATCTCAATGTGCCGAAATAATCATTATATGAACAGTCAATCGCGAAGAACTGGTCATTTGATATCAGTATTTCAAAATATTTTCTTCCGGGTAATACAATCATATATATACCTTGTGGTAATGGCTCTCTACCAGTAATTATCCCTCTGCCAGATTTATCGAGCTTAATGGTATCTTTAATATATTGTTTGTCTCCAAAATGATAGGCCAGAAATATTGTGGAATCCTTGAGCCCGTGAATGGCGACATCAATTTCGTAGCCGTTTTTTAACTGTCCGGCCAGTGAAGCAGGAATTATAAAAAGCAGAAGAGCAAAAGTTAACTTTCCCATTTATAAGTCAGATTATTAAAGACATCTGCAAAATTAGCTATTGCAAACTCTTTGCCAAAGTTTGTTAAGTAAATATTAACAAAAAATATTGTACATTTGATTTAAGAACCCTAAATCGTAAAATGAAGATATCTTTATTAATTCCGGTGTATGATTATGATATTGTTGCGTTCGTTTATAGCATGAAGAGCGCTATAGGTAAGGTTCCGGAATTCTATGAAATTCTCATAGGTAATGACGGGTCATCAGTTGAATACAGAGAGAAATACCAATCACTTGAGGGCGATGGTGTCAGGGTAATAAATTCAGATAAAAACATAGGAAGGGCAGCTATCAGAAACAAGCTGGCTCTGGAGGCGAAAGGGGATTTCCTCCTGTTTGTTGATGCCGATGTAATGCTGCCAGGTACAGCAGAAGCATATATCTTAAAATGGCTTCCAATGTTGTCTAAAGCAAGGGTTATCTGTGGAGGTACCTTGTATAGGGACAGTCCTCCGGGCGATCCTGATAAGATTCTGAGGTGGAAATATGGAAAAATGAAAGAAGAAAAAAAAGCTGCCGTAAGAAACAAACATCCCCACTCAGGGTTTTCAACCTTCAATGTACTTATTGATAAAACAGTTTTTTCTAAAATTCGTTTTAACGAAGAATTGAAACAATATGGCCATGAGGACACTCTTATGGGTTACCAGTTGAAAAAAGCCGGGATTGAGGTTCTTCATATAGATAATGGGCTATTTCACGAGGGGCTGGAATCAAATAAGGATTTTCTTATTAAAACAAAACTGGGTATAGAAAATTTAAGCAAGTTGTATGATAATGTTACAGATAAAAGTGCATTTTCTGAAACAGTCAGAATTCTCAAATTCTATAACAAACTCAGGTTATTTAGATTACCAAGGATTTTAGCAGGGATCTTTATCAGGTACAGGGACCAGATGGAGATAAGGCTTGATTCAAGTAAAGTATCACTTACTCTTTTTGGTTTCTATAAAATTTGTATGTTCAGCACCTTCAGGGAAATTCATAGCAGAAGAAAGATCCTGCCTGTTTTCTGATCTGTTTATTTTTAATAATCAGCTCCTGAGAAGACTGGTAAAATTTAATTATGCCAGCGCTATTCGTTCGTATTATTGTTCTCTGAGACAAAATTTTATCATTTTTACAAGCTAATTTTCATCAAATCAATATTCCCATCAAACCTGGGTACTGCTTTCAGGATAAAATTGAATTTATTGACCATAGTGCAGAGAAAAAAATCTGTTGGTGGTGAAAATTCAATATTTTCAGGAAGGAAAAATCTCCTGCCTGAAGAATCCTTCAGAGAAGCTATCTTTTCTTCAAAATAATGCCCTTTGTCATTCAGTGATGATGCAATCATTTCCGCACATAAGAGATCTTCCTGGGCTGAAATTGTTGCTCTGTATCCCATCGCAACAAGTGACACATGGTCAGGATTAATGGCTTTAATATAACTCACTATAGCTCCTGCATTTACAAAACTGCCTGTAATTACAATATCAGCATTCACAGCATTGACCAACCCTTTAGTTCCTGCGGTTGTGGTATGAATGATGGTTTTACCGCGAAGATCAGCTTTAATGATTTCTGTTGGACTGTTCCCAAAGTCAAATCCAGCAATAATCTTTTCATTTCTTTCCCCAACCAGAACTGAATTTGAATACTTCTTCTTTAATAAGAATGCCTCATCAACCCCGCCGGTAGCTATTATTCGGGCAGCCCCTGAATCGAAAGCATAGCAACCAACTGTAAATGCCCTGAAGACATCAATTATTACAGTAACTCCCGTAGCTCTTTTTGCTCCTTCTATAAATTCTAGAATTCTGACCTTCATAAAACATTGTTATAATTAGTAAAATTAATGATTATTTAATCTTAAGATGAGGATGTAAAATATCATTGTACCTTTTATTAGTATGAAGTATAAAATGCTCATTTGAAAAAATTACTTATTATTCTGGTTCACAGCTTCCGTATTTCGTATATTTGAACTGGAGAGTAGATAAAATCAGAATTTAGTTGAATTTAAGTACTTTAATTTTATGGAAAATCCTGTATTGTGGAGCCTGGATCTAATAAAGCGTTTGAATCATGCAATCTGGCATACTCCGCTTTCAGAAATATCAAAAGGTAAAATATTTCTGTTCAAACAATTGAGAATTATTCTTCTGGCTGCAAGAGGATTCTCGAATGATAAGGTTCAGCTGAGAGCAACCGCACTTACATTTTATTCAATACTTGCAGTGATTCCAGTGGCTGCTATTGCCTTTGCAATTGCGAAAGGTTTTGGTCTTGACCAGAATCTTGAACAAATAATAACTGAAAAATTTTCAACATATAAGGAAATACTGGATCCTGTTTTACAGAAAGCCAGAAATGCAATCGATGAAACAAGAGGTGGCTATATAGCCGGAGTTGGCATGGTAATTCTTTTCTGGTCAGTAATGTCTTTGCTTCATCATATCGAAAACTCATTCAACCATATCTGGCAGATAAAATCTTCAAGGCCATGGCATAGAAAAGTTACAGATTATCTGACAATTATGTTGATTGCACCTATCTTTATCATTCTCTCCAGCAGCATCACAATATTTATAAATACTGAACTTGCAGATTTTATGTCAAGGGCACCTATTCTTGAATTTTTTAAACCTATAATTGGTTTTCTGTTCAGGTTTGCACCTTTCTTTATAACGTGGCTAACCTTGACAATTTTGTTTATGGTTATGCCAAATGCCAAAGTAAAGTTTGTGCCAGCCATGATTTCTGCAATAGTGGCAGGTACTATACTTCAGGTTTTGCAATGGGTTTACATCGATCTGCAATACGGGATTACAAAACTTAGTGCTATTTATGGTAGCTTCGCAGCAATTCCACTTTTTATTATATGGATTCAGAGCAGCTGGATAATTGTTCTGCTGGGTGCTGAGTTGTCTTTTGCAAATCAGAATGTTTCCCGCTACGAGTTTGAGTCTGAGGCTTTAAATATCAGCCACTATCAGAAGCGTGCTCTTGTGCTTATGATCATGCAAATAATAATTCGTAATTTTTCAGTCGGTGAAAAGCCTATAAGTTCTGAACAGATTGGGACTGCCCTTAAGATACCGGTAAGACTCGCGAGGGATATACTTCAGGATCTTAGCAATGTGAATCTTGTCTCTATAATTCATGAAAATGAGCATAAGGAGAGACTTTATCAGCCGGCTATGGATATAAATAAACTGACTATTAGTTATGTGTTTTCACGTCTCGATAAAAAAGGCATTTCGCAGATAATGGTGGCAAAAAATAAAGATTATGAAAAAGTAATGACAATACTTGAAAAATTCGACAGACTTATTGCCAAATCTGACTCCAACATTCTGATTAAAGACCTTTGATTTTCATTATATCTGCTTTTCTTTGCTTTGAATTTCTGTCCTCATAACTTTCAACGAAATTTATGAAATCTGTAAACGACTTCCAATTGTGAAAAAAGTAGTGAGGTAATGGAAGGGTAATGTGTTTCGTGCTCTTTTCTTTACTCCAGTAACTATCAAGATTTTTTGATGGAAAAACACGGTTAATTTCACTTGTTACAGCATAATCCCACCTGAATCCTGGTTCCTTTTGTTCCATTATCCTGTTATACAGCCACCTGAGCTCATCGTGCAAAGATTTAAGATTCCTGTGTGGAAGCCTGTCAATATTGGAAAGGTATGTCCTCTTATCGCCAAACACTCTCAGATAGAATTTTCCCATATTCTCTTCTGTAATATTATTTAATGTTCCCTCTATCAAATTAAGGGGAATACCATACTGATCATCTGCAGGTACAGGAGTTCCATTTACAGCAATTGAAACGTCAGGTACAATTCCGGTTTTTGGGGAGAGGTACTCCGCAGCCCAAACACCAAATGACCATCCAATGAGGGTTATTTTTTCGTAAGTTTTCATTTCAGGAAGCACAAGGGCTTCGTCAGCTGAATAATTATAGAAAAGAATGAAATCAAATTCATCATTGCAAAGAGGTGTATAGACGTTTTCATCAGTTCCCCATGCACCATATAAAACCACCAGATGATTATTCTTTTCCCTTCTTCTGATATAGGTTTTCATTATACACTAATCAGGTTAAGTATACAGTTATCAGTAATCCCATATTTACTGACTGAACTCAAAGATAAGTTATTTTTCTTAGCCGGGTTATTAAAAGTACTTGATTATAGCAGAAGAGATCCAAAAAAATAAGAGGAGAAAGGGTAGTTGTAAAAATCAGGAGCGGGCTTTATTAATGAGATAAATTCCCGTGTCTACTGTCTGATAAAAGGATGGAACCATGGTTAGCTGGCGCTATACCTAAGGCTCCTGATGTGAAAGTCAATGTCTGCAATACAATCCTGTTGATTTTCACTTCCTACCCTTGCTCATCTCCTCTTAATACCAATAGCATGAGCTTGGTAACAAATATATAGAATAAAAATCAAATAATCAAATTAATCTTCAAAAAAAATGTAAAAAATAATTGTCATTTATTGGGAAAATATTGCTTAATTTTGATATAAACCTGACAAATTTTATAGCTTTTCTTTATGGTAGCAGAACTTGAAAAGATTCAATATGATGACGGAGGTGGATTCAGAGCGTCATATATAACTGATCCGGGAGGCTTTTGGCATTTTCATCCGGAATATGAACTGGTTTTGAATATAAAAAGCAATGGCACCCGTATAATTGGTGACAGTGTTGAATTGTTTGATCAGTATGACATGGTGTTTATTTCAGGGAATATTCCTCATTGCTGGAACTACTACAGACAAAACAATACTCTTCCTGATAAACATGGCATTATGGTTCATTTTAAAATATCGTCAATCGGCGATGCGTTTTTATCGCAGCATGAGTTAAATGCTTTTAATGAATTATTAAGTGAAGCTGAAAGAGGTATTGTATTTTCAACTGATGATGCAAAAAAAGCTGAAAAATACCTTGTCCAGATGGTCAATAATAAGGGTATTGATAAAATGATAGATTTCTTTAATCTGATTAAAATTCTGGTTACGTCGGAAAAAAGAGGGTCTCTCTGTTCGGAAAATTATAAACAGGCATTCGACGAAAGAGGAAATAAGAAAATGTCTGATGTTTATATGTATCTCAGAGAAAATTATTTCAGACCCATCTCACTTGAAAAAATTGCAAAAATTGCTAAAATGAGCCCCTTTGCTTTTAGCAGGTACTTTAAGAAGAACTGTGGAGCTGGTTTTGTCGAATATCTAAATAAAGTAAGGACCAACAAGGCATGTTACCTTTTGCGCGAAACGGAATACCAGGTTCACGATATTGCTGTGGAATGCGGTTTCGCAAGTATCTCAAATTTCAATAAACAATTCCGCAAAAGTGAAGGGATTTCTCCCAGAGACTACAGGGCACAGTTCAAATGATTACCTGTGAATCCTTAATTAATTATTTTGTAAAAATTTAAAATCTCAATTATGGCAATGACATTGCTTGAAAAAATACTTGCGCGACATTCAAAATATTCAAGCGTTAAACCTGGTGAAATTGTTGATATAGAGATAGATTCACGTGTTGCAAGAGACTTTGGAGGTGCAAATGTCGTAAAGAATATTAGAGATTTTGACCTGACAATCAATGATCCGCAAAAAACTATTTTTACATTTGATTGCAATCCTACCGGATCTGATCAGAAATATGCTGTTAATCAGCATATTTGCAGACTTTTTGCACGTGAACACGGTATTAAAGTTTATGATATTGATGCTGGTATCGGAACGCATATACTCATAGATGATGGATATGTTTACCCTGGCACTACAGCTGTATCAACCGACTCCCATGCAAATATTCTTGGTGCAATAGGGGCCTTCGGACAGGGAATGGGTGATATGGATATTGCTGCAGCCTGGCATAATGGAAAAGTGTGGTTCAAGGTTCCACCTTCAGTCAGAATAAACTTTACAGGATCAATTCCTGATGATATCAGTTCAAAGGATATTGTTCTTAATCTTCTTAATATATTTGGCGCTGATTCATTGCTGGGATATTCCATTGAATTATATGGTTCTTCAATTAACAACCTTAGTCTGGATGACCGGATAACAATATCCTCAATGGCAACGGAAATGGGTGCCGTAATCATACTTTTTCCTCCATCAAAAGAGATAATTGATTATTGTTCAAAACATTCGAAGAAGGGCTTTGAACCTCTATTTGCTGATGATGATGCCTGCTACGAAAAGAGCTTCGATATTGACGTGACTCGATTCCGGCCTATGGTTTCTCTTCCCGGAGAGCCTCACAATACTGTAAATGTTTCAGAAGTCGCTGGCAGAAAAATTGACTCGGCATTTATCGGAAGCTGCACCAACGGGAGAATGAGCGACATGCATAAGGCTGCTGCAATCCTGAAGAACAGGAAAGTAGCTCCTGGCGTAATCCTGAAGATAGTTCCGGCTACAGATGAGATATGGAAGCAATGTCTTAATGTGGGGCTTATAGATATCTTTAAAAAAGCCGGCGCCCTGGTATCAAATGCAGGATGTGCAGGGTGCGCTGCAGGTCAGGTAGGACAAAACGGTCAGGGTGAGGTCACGATAAGTACCGGAAATAGAAATTTCCCTGGAAAACAAGGGAAAGGAAGTGTGTACCTCGCATCTCCCGGGATAGTTGCAGCCTCATCCATTGCCGGCTATATTACAACACCTGACAATATCCCCGAAGTACCTTTAATATTTGAGAAACCTGGGAAAAAGGCTGAAACTCATAAGAAAGATCGGCAACAAAAAACTACAAAGAACAAAGAATCCGTTATTGAAGGAAGAGTATGGAGAGTTCAAAGAGACAATATTGATACTGATATGATTTTTCATAACAGATATCTTGCAATTACCGAACCAAAGGAAATGGGAAAGTATACCTTCGATAACCTGTCAGGATTCGAAGATTTTTCTGAAAAAGCAAAGCCGGGCGATATTATTATTTCAGGCAAAAACTTTGGTTGCGGCAGCTCAAGACAGCAGGCTGTTGACTGTTTTGCAGCCCTGGGTATCCAGGCAATAATTGCAGAATCGTTCGGATTAATATATGAACGAAATGCCATTAACGCTGCCTTTCCAATAATAACCTGCAAAGGTCTGACTGATATGGATATGAGAGATAGTGATCGGATAAGAATAGACCTTAGAAAAGGAAAAATACTGAACCTTCGCAATAATGAAGTATACCCGGCAGAACCATTTTCGGAGGTACAGTTTGAAGTTTACAAAAGAGGAGGATTGCTATGAACGCACAAACATTTGCAGAAAAAATCTTCAAAGCACCAGCCGGCGCTGTTGTTTTTGCCAGGCCTGATATTATACTTACACACGACAATACCTCAAGCATTTATAAAACATTTCAGAAAATGGGCGGGACCAATGTCTCAGATCCGAACCAGATGCTTGTGGTTCTTGATCACAATGCTCCTCCTGCCGATGCTAAACTGGCAACTCAGTATCAGGAGATAAGGGATATTGTTACTATGCAGGGCATCAAAAAGTTTTATGATGCAGGTAAAGGTATCTGTCATCAGATTATGTCATACCATGCCAGGCCTGGTATGTTGATTGTAGGCAGTGATAGCCACACATCAACTGCCGGTGCCTTCAACTCATTTGCCGCAGGAATCGACCGTACAGAATCAGCCGGCATATGGAAAACAGGAGAGACATGGTTCAGAGTACCGGAATCTGTCAAAATAATACTTTCAGGGAGGTTGAAACAGGGAGTATTTGCAAAAGATCTTGCGCTCTGGATAATAGGTATGATTGGATCTGATGGAGCAAACTATATGTCAATTGAATACCACGGCGAAGGAGTCAGTTCACTTAATATTTCAGACCGTATGACAATTGCTAATCTGGCTTCAGAAATGGGTGCTAAAAATGCCGTGTTCCCGGCAGATAACCTGCTTGATGAGTATTTTGGTGAAAAGACACAGGGAATCTGGGCTGATGAAGACGCAAAGTATTTCACAGAAATTAACATTGAACTGGATACTGTATTCCCGGTTGTAGCCGCCCCTCATAACGTTGATAATGTGAAATCATTGGCCGAGGTTGCAGGTACCGTAGTTCACGAAGGGCTGATTGGCACCTGCACTAATGGCAGGATAGAAGATTTGAGAATTGCTGCAGAAATATTGAAAGGAAAAACTGTCAGACAGGGTTTTCAGCTTCATATAATTCCGGCATCCTCAAAAATACTTCTCCAGGCAATAGAGGAAGGAATTATTTCAACTTTCATAGAGGCAGGAGCAAATGTTCTTACACCTTCATGTGGACCCTGCCTTGGAACAGGACAAGGAATACCGGCAAATGGTCATTCCGTAATCTCTACAGCAAACAGGAACTTCCCTGGAAGGATGGGTAATAAAGAGGCAAAAATCTACCTGGCATCGCCTGCAACAGTTGCATATTCATCATTAAATGGGGTCATAACCGATCCAAGATACAACCCGGGAAATGAAAGATATCCATATAAAGTTCCACAGAGCAAAACTTTCGAAATCAAGGAAGGCGAAAACAGAAGAATAGGAGCAGTGTGGAATTATTCGGATGTTGATAATCTTAATACTGATCAGATGTTTGCAGGGAAACATACCTATAATATATTAAGTACAGATCCGGTCTCAATATTACCACTTCTGTTTGAGGATTTCGATCCTGGCTTTAGCAGGAATGTCCGGAAAGATGATATTATTATTGCAGGTGAGAATTTTGGCTGCGGTAGTTCACGGGAACATCCATCGGTTGGGCTGGCATTTGCAGGAATAAAAGCTATTATAGTAAAATCCGTGAACAGGATATTCTTCAGATCATCTATTAACCAGGGATTGGTATTGATTGTTCACAAGGAAGCTGTGGAAGCATATAATCCTGGGGATAAGGTAAATATTAATTTAGAAAGCGGAGAGATTTCAGTTGGATCAAGACAATATTCTTTTGAACCGCTTCCTGATAAGCTGAAGCAGATAATTGACAGGAAAGGGCTCGTTAACTATCTTAAAACAAATTAATTAGCCTCAAAGCTTAATTAATACTGACTTGAAATAAATAATCTGGTTGTTAAAATTGAAAAAAAATGTAATTTTGCAGCCGGTTAACGGTTCCGTAGCTCAGTCCCGATTTGAACGAAGTCATTTTGACTTCGTAATCAAATCGAGGATCCTCGAAAAACCATGAAATCAAAGATTTCGGTTTTTCGGGATTGGATAGAGCGATCCTGAATTCCCGGGTTGGGTTTATCGTTAGAAACCTTATTGAAGTTAGTTATTGATTTAAATATTATTGGTTCCGTAGCTCAGTTGGATAGAGCAACAGCCTTCTAAGCTGTGGGTCGAGCG
>Ga0208980_10001197_pt1 | contig 15547 bp, 8 predicted proteins | sample WetSurMetagenome_3_FD_187993 | JGI IMG/M metagenome (GOLD analysis project Ga0208980, IMG submission 187993) | Wetland microbial communities from Twitchell Island in the Sacramento Delta, sample from surface sediment Aug2011 Site A1 Bulk (version 2) | ecosystem: Environmental > Aquatic > Marine... | reverse complement strand
CCCCCCGCCGATGGCGCTGCTTGACGTCACGAAAATGTCCGGCTGGTTCGTGCTGGGATTGTAGGAAAGCACCGGTGACGAGGGAACGCCCCCGCCCAGGCTCTTGCTCTTTGCCCCGCTGGGCATGACTCCCGTGCCCCCGACAAAATCGATCCCGTAGAGCAGCCCCGTTCCGCCGGAGCTGCAGGTGCCAGCACCCCCCGCGTCAGGCGTAAAGGAGGTGAAGTAAACGACCCCGTGGAAGACCGCCGAATCGGACAGCACCTTCTCCCCGGTGCCCGCCAGACTCACATACCAGCCCTTTCGCGTGTCGCTGTCCGTGTAAGTGGCAGAGGTGACGTTGATCAGGTCGGCAAGCACCCGGGGGGAGGCCGCATCGGCATCCTTCACGGCATAGAATTTGTTTGCCGCCGTGGTGCCTGTCACGTCGACCCTGTCGCCGGTGCCCCAGAAGACCCAGAGATTTCCTTTGGCGTCCCTGGCCACCGAGGGGATCGAGTAGACGGCGCCCGCCGTGCCCGTAAAGAGGCGCCCGCCTGTCCAGTTGGCCGTGTTGCAGGAGGCGCCGCTTGAGTACGAGCAGAACTTGAAGCGCCACATCGTCCCCCCGAGATCACCGATGTAGACCCGGTCGACATACCCGTCGTTGTCCGTGTCGACCATGGCCGGCGTGCCCGGCAGGGCGTAGTTCATGTTGGTGGCGTCGTTTGCGCGCGTGTAGCTCCAGAGGATCGTCCCGTCGGCAAGGTCGATCACGTAAAATCCCTTTCCCCTCTTGTCGCAGTCTGTGCCGGTGCAGGAGGAGAGATTTTGACCGCCCCCCATGAAACCGACCCACTTCTCGCTGCCGTTGATCTTCACGCGGCCCACGTAGATCTTGCTCCAGGGCTCGCCCAGGTAGGGCGCCTGGGCCGCCGTCGGGTTGAGTCGCCACCTGTAGGTGGGCGCAGCGGTGGTGTTGGTGATGTCCAGGGCGTGATAGCCGCAGTAGTAGGGATAACTCGCCGAGTAGTTGCTGTCGAAGCCGGAGGTGCAGGTCGACGAGGAACTCCAGAGAAAACTCATGGCACCGCGGCCTTCGCCGACGATCAGCAGGGTCCTCCAGTCCGCAACGAGCTTCGCCGCGGGATTTCCCGGAGGGCTTGCAGGCAGCCACACTTCGGCCACCGTGATGGGGCCGTCGACGAAGTACTGGTGGGAGAGCCCCGTCGGGTGGGTCTTGTGGGCGACGTTCTTGAGCTTGTGCAGGAAGTTCGGCGGGATGAAGCTCCAGGCCTCCGTGCCGTTGCTCGTCTTGAAGGCGTGCAACTGGCCGTCGTTGGCCCCCGCCACGATGATCCTCTTGCCGTTGTCCGAGGACCGAAGATTGGTCGCTCGGAAGGAGTCATAGGCGGTCGGGTTCGTGGTGTCGATGTTGTCGCGGAAGTACGGGGTCGGCGTCCCAACCGTGATCGGCGAGGAACGGAAGATGTCGCCCAGCTTCCAGTTGTCGACGTTGGAGGCGCTCTCCCCCCGGATGTAGCCGACGATGTCGTCACGCTCGCCCGTCGTCGCAACGCCCAGGTCCGCCGCGGCGATGTTGGCCGTGGTGAAGGCCGCAAGTGTGCTCGCCCCCTTGTAGGTGTAGACGTTCCGGCTCGACGCGGTCGTGCCCTTGAGTACGGTCCCCGCGTCCCAGAGGGCGGCGGCTACGGTCCCGTTGGTGTTGAGGGAATACTTGGTCAGGTGCCCAGTCCAGGTGGGGTCCGTGCCGACGGGCTGGAAGGAGGCCTCGTAGATGAAGTTCTCGTCGGAGGCCCGGGCCGATGCGATGGAGGCCGTCGCGAAGGACTGGCTCGACTCTCGGATCAGGTTGATGGCCTGCTTGAGGGCCGTCTGGAGCTCGGTGTTGTTGGTGGCCATGAAGGCATATCCAGACAGGGGAATGTTGCCCGGGTCGTTGTTGACGGCAAGGCAGTACCCCGTCCAGTCGCAGGCTCCCGTAAGCTGCGTCTCGTTGACCGAACAGGGGTCCGGCGAGAATGCGGCGAGGTTCAATGCCGCCGGGTTGCCGGTGTTTACCGCCAGGGGGTTGTCTGTCCCGGAGTGGTAGGCCATCCACTCGAGGGTGTACTTGTCATGGGCTGGCATACTGGAGCCGAAGCCCACGACGAAGACCTTGTATCCCGCGTCCTTCAGGGCCTTTGCCCTCAGGACGGAAAGCCGCCGCTGCTTGTACTGCGTGGGGGCCGTACCGTCGCCGTAATCGCAGGATTGGGTGTCGCCGCCGTCGGAGATGATGATGGCGAACTTCTGCCGGCAGGCTTTCGCCGGGTCGGCGGCCTTGTGCGCATCCAGGTAGGTCTTCATGGCCTGCATGGTGTTGTTCATGGGGGTGTTGGTCCCCAGTTCTTCGCAGTACAGGCTGAGCGGCTGGCCGGCGGCGGCCTGGGCGGCGCAGAAGGGGTCCGTAGACCCGCCGAGAAGCTTGTAGTGGATGCCCGTGCAGGCCGTCCCGGTGCCGTTTGAGTTGCAGTACAGGTCGGCATAGGGCGTGCCGAGGCCCCTGCGTGGGGTTGTCACCTCGGTGACGTAGTCCCAGTCCACGTAGTACGTGCCGTATCCGAACCGGACGTTGAGGCTCGTCTCGTCGCTCGAGTCGATCTTGCCGTCCCGGTTGTCGTCGAGGAGATTGAAGATGGCCCGCTTGGCGATGACGTAGCGCCGGCAGTCGTTGGAGGACCAGGAGTCGATCACGGAGCAGTCGGCGTTGCCGTAAGCCGGGCTCAGGGCGCCGGCCGGGTTTCGCTTCATGCTGAAGGACATGTCGATCATCACCAGCACATCCGGCGGTATGGAGTTGAAGAGGGCCGTTTCATCGGCGCAGAGGCCCTGAGAGGGGGCCAGGGTGCACGTGATCAAAAGCAGGGTTGCCGCAAAACGCTTCCGCAGGATCATACTGCTCTCCTATCTCGACATCGTGGAGATCTCGATGGGTCCGTAGCCGAACTCGACATCGACGGTCACACTCGTGTTGAATGCCGTGTTCTTCCCCGTGACGGTCGCGCTGTACCGGGACTGTCCCCACTTCTGCGCCCCGCCCATGTCGTATCCGCTCAGTTGCAGGGTGACCGCGCCCGGCGCGGGACCCGGCTGAGCGATTGAGTATTGTGTCGTCGAATCATTCCCGCCGCTGAGCGCCCGATAGCTTACGGGAAACACCGTGCCGTTGAAGGCCGTCGCGGGGTTGAAGAGCCTCGCCAGTTCGTGCACGCCCGTCTCGGCGGCATTCAGCGCCTTCTTGTCGCCCACGGTCCGCATGCTGACCCGGATGTCCCCGCTGGAGAGGTTGACGGCCAGCACCCCTACGGCCAGGAGGATCAGGTTGGCCAGCAGGGCCGCGATGAGGGCAAATCCGTTTTCCCGCAAGCAATTTTTCATTCCGTCATCGCCTTCTCAGAACTGAACGGCGTGGTTCCGCGGAATCACGCTGGTGGAGTAGATCAGCCTGCGCCGCTGGGAGCCTCCGAGCGAGGGGTCGAAGTTCTCGCTGTCCACGACGAGAGTGATCACGATTCGCCGTATCTGGCCGATCGCGCCGGGCAGGCTGCTCGTGATGTCGGTGCCCGCTTTGTCGAAGTAGCGGAATACGGGGATTGCCACATCGGCATCTCCGTTGACGACCCTTACAGTCTTTGCCTCATCGGCAGCCCCTCCGAGAAAGGACTGGATGCCCCCTGGAACCGGCGAGCCCGAGCAGGTCCAGGTCTGCCTCGTGATGCGTCGATTCGCCGTGTCCAGGGCATACACGATGATTTCATTGGCCGCATCCCCGCAGGAGCCGTTTCCGTTGAGGTCCATCTGGATCTGGATCGTGCTGCCGGCCGTATTGGCATCCTGGATGCCCCGCCGGGTCGCATCGCCCGCGTTGCAGCTGGTGATGTCCGTCCAGGGGTTCGTTACAGTGGCATAGCCGGGGTTGTAGGAGGCCATGCGCATCTCCATGGCCATGACCTCCAGGGCCGCCCGGGCGTCCTGTCCGGTTGTGACCTTGCGGTCGATGCCCGTGGCGGAGCGCTGGCCCGACCAGACCGCCGCATAAACGGCGCCCAGGACCGCCATGCCCACAGCGACGGCGACGACGCACTCCACGAGGGTAAAGCCCCTGCTTTTCGCGCCCGAGGGCACCATCACTTGAAAGTCTCCTGCTGGGTCACTGTCAGTGATTCGGCAATGCCCCGGTTGTTGCCCGGCCAGGTCACCCTCACATCGACCCGATAGGCACCGGCGCCGAGCGAAGAAGTCGTCGTCGCCACCGTGTAGGCGACATCTCCCCGCTGCAGCGTGGTCTTGCCGCTGGGATAGACCGTGCCGGTCGTCGTCCCCGTAGCCACGCCGGTTTTACTCGACATGATCTTGATCTCGTTTTGCTCCAGTTCGCTCTGTAAAATTCCCGCCGCCCGTCCCATGAAATCCGACCGCCCGGCCGCCTGCCAGGAGATGGGCTGCATGGACAAAAGGGCCATGATGCCGACGGCCGTCAGGAAGAGGGTGATCAGGACTTCGATCATCGTGATCCCTTTTTTACTGCAGAGTGAATTTAGCATTTGTCCTGCCCGCAAGGCTCGTGTCGATCGTGGCTGTGGAGTTCCTGCTGTTTCTCAGGGAGATGATTCCTGCCTGGTCCAAAATACCTCTTGTTTGAAAATTTACCTTGTTCGCCGTGAAGGTGGTGGCCGTGATCTGAATGTCGCTTCCATACTCGGTCAGGGTCTTCGTCTGCGTTTGAGCCGGGGCCGTCACGCGCTCCACGGTGTAGGTGTTTGCCGGGTCCGCATTCAGGGTGATCCGGTACTGCGCGTTTTCCGACTTGGCCCTCAGCTGCACATCGCTGATGTCCGACATGATCTGGCGTGCGGCCCCTTTCAGCTTCGTGTTGTCGATGTACCCCCTGAAGGAGGGAATGGCGATGGCCGTGACAATGGCAAAGAAAAAAAGCGCGAGCATGAGCTCGACCAGGGTAAAGCCGCCATTGGAAAAATTGACCCGTCGCCCGTTCTTCATGTCCGTCCGCTGCAAGTGCTTTCCACCCCGGGAATGCGAGGTGCCCGCCGCGTGAGTGCGCTTCATTTTTCTCCGTGGCTAAAACGTCGCGAAGACTCGGTTCGTCATAGAATCTCGCCCGTCTGCGGCTCTGTTGTTCGGGGAAACGGCAGATCCGATTCCGGTGGCAGGCCGGGATGAGCGATCCCTCATCCCTTGTGGTCGCCGGTCGATGACCACGGCATCGCGATGCTTCAGGCCGGCAATCCTGCTGCCATATCCGTTCCCCGGACGTAGGCCAGCGACTTTGCGCCCCGTCCTTTCAGACGGGTTGCCTTTTTCAGCCTTGTATGATTCAAAGCGAAATGCCCCGCTTCCGGTATTCGATCCCGGGCCGTGACATCTCTACGTCTATCTTTCGGAAGTAAGGGCAGTGAACTTAAAGAATATTTTCAGAAGTGCACATCAAACGGGCCATCCCGAGGCCGACAGGCGGCAACCGGGGGCAGGGCACCGTGGATTCCGTCAGAACAGGCTGATTTGATTGACGGAAAAGCCACGTTCTTGCCTCGGGGGCACACACTGCCGCCGCCTGGCCCCCTGGCAGTTTTTCAAATTGTATGCAATAGTTGAAACCGCTGTTTCGGATCCCTGGCAACCAAACCCCAGTGCAGAATCCAAGAAGGAGGGATTTCATGAGATCTCACGCGAATCGCCCGTTGCGTTTCGGTGCCGCCGCTGCTGCGTTTGTCTGTGCATTCTTTTTTGCCGCGCAGTCCGCCCCGGCGTTGGACATCACCTTTCGCAATTTCAGTCCCTCGGCGGCCATCGGCCCCCCCGCCGATGAATATGCCGCCAAGCTGCTGAGCATTTCGACAACCACCCTCGGGACGGCCGGACAGATCCGGTTCACCAAGTACTCACCGACCCCGGCGATTCCGAAGGCCTTCAAGAACATCATGGACGCCGTTGCCGCAGGGGGCCCCCTGGCGGGGGGGAGCGGTTTCGATGCCGCCTATATTTCGGGCTCGGAATTCAACGCGGTGTGGGGATTCATCTACAATTCGGGCGTTCCCTTTGGCCCAACCTTTGACGAGTTCACGGGCTTTCTCTACGGGAAATCGATCGGGGGCACCGAAACCGGCCTCGACCAGCTCCAGCGAATCCTGGACAAGAACGGGACGAACATCGTGGCGGTTCCTATTGTCGGAAGCAGCCAGCAGATCTCGGGATACTTCAAGTTGCCCATCGGCAACGCCGGGTCGACGCCCGGCATCGGCCTGGCGGGGATGTGCAAGCAGAACTGGACCTTCCGCTACCTGCCGCCGGCCCAGTACGTCATCGAGCGTGCCTGTGACAACCTGGTGGCGCGCGGCGTGATTGCGAAAAAGAACATCAAGTTCATCCAGGCCCTCGCCGGGGGCGGCTCCCTGGTGAAGGGCGTCGTCGACGGCCAGCTCCAGGCCTTCGAATTTGCCACCCCTCTTGACGATGTCTCACAGCTTTTCGGGCTTCCCGAGGGCAATCCCGGCACGGTGGGGAACCGCTACGTGCACCTGCCAGGCTGGCAGCAGCAGTTCCTGATCACCTACATGATCATCAACAAGAATGTGTGGAACAATTTGAGTCCGGCCCAGCAGACACTCGTCAAGAGCGTCGGCCGCGACCATGTCCTGTCCTCCTATGGCGAGAATGTCCGACAGCAGGGCGCGAAGCTGCAACAGATCCTGACGGCCAATGACGGCGACAACATCGCAGAGAACGACCTCATCCTGGTACAGTGGCCGCAGGGCGATCTCGAACTGCTGCGGGATGCAACCATCCAGTTCCTGAATGGGCAAGTCTCCGATGCAAAGCTAAGCGAGAAAGACCGGCAGGACTTCGCGACGATCCTCGAATCGCTTCGTTCTTATGTCAGCAGCAACAGCGGATACTGGAAGATGCGTGACGTGCCCACCGCCCTTCGCTTCCAGGGCTGGACCGATCCCGAGGGCAAGAAGGGCTGGGAGCAGAAACTGAAGTAGACCCCGGACGCCGCACCTTAGAAGCCCCCGATCCACCATATAGAAGGCAGGGCTGCTGACGGCCCTGCCTTCTATATTCATTCACGGTTATCTCTTCAGTCAATCCAGACATGCCAGCCCGGTCCCGTTCGATTGGCTCGCGACGCCGCTCTCACTCCGGGGAAGAGGTACCCTGTGAGGACGTGAAGGATTCATAGTAGAGAAGCGGGATCACGACGAGGGCAGGTTCGGCGGGGGCGAGTCCAGCCTCAGATCAGCGGGGCGAGGGTCGAGTGGATTTTCTGGATGATCTCGTTTCGGACCGTGAGGTTCCATTTTTTTGCCGCATTGGCCGATCCGTAGATGTTTCCCAGGTAGAACGGCACCCCGACGCCCCCGACGATGCCGGCCACGGCGTAGTTTTCCTGGTGGATGGCAGTGATCGTCCCCGCGATGAAGAGCCCGTTGATGAGAAACGCCGTGATTCCGTCTCCATAGTGTTCGGCATAGATGTAGCCCGACCCGGGCAGAATGGCCGACATCACACCGGCCAGGACGGGGGATTTTTCGGGAAGCTCCTGGTATCGGTCGAGCTGCACGACGGCCTCTCTGACATTCTCCTCGCCGGGATGACCCGGGTATCGGTCCAGGAATCGTTTCAGTGCTTGACGGCTCACCTCAACCTTGTTTTCATCGAGAGCCGCAAGACTGATCACCACGAGCGAGCGGGGGGCATATTCCGACTCGGGGTGCTGCTCGACGAGGGGCTCCAGCGCCACCCGCGCCCTGTCGTAATTCTTCAGTTTCCATTGGCTGGTTCCCTCGAGATAGCCGGCCGGGATCGCGTAGCCGCTTTCGGGATATTTTTCACGCACGGCCACGAAGGACCGCACAGCCGCCCCGTACTCCTCGCCCTTGAAATAGGCCATGGCGATCCCGAAGGAGGCATAGTCCGCCTTTGCGGAATCCGGCAAGAGGATCAGGAATTTCTTGTATTCCGTGATGGCCCGGTAGTACTCGCCCTCCTCCATGAAGGCGTCGGCGATCTTCAGCTGGACGTCCCCGGTAAAAAGGACAGCCCCGTCGTCGGCATGTAGCGGGGAGACAGTGGCGAGAACAAGCAGAAGCAAATAGGGGATCGGCAAGAGCCGGTGCAGTGATTTCATTTTTCGAAGAGCAGGTTGTCTGAAACGGGATCGTAGAGCTTCCCGTTGGGCAGCCGCGTGTAGCCCGGCCTCTCGAAGATGTTGCACCGGGTCAGCCGGTCTGCCGTCATCATGACCCCCACGACGGGGCCCTGTTCCCGGATGGCCTGGTGGCCGTAACGGGAGCAGCTGGGCCGGAAGCCGCAGCGATCAGGCCCGCCCGCGGGTGAAATGAAGACCTGGTAGAACCGGATCAATCCGTGCATAGCCACGCCGACGCTGGAGGTCTCCGGGCCGTGGGCTTTTTCGGGGACACGCAACTCTTCCCGGGGCCCCTTCATCGTGAAGTCAGACCCGTACGTGGCGGCGGCCGGGCTCAGGAGGCTGATCGCGATCCAGACAAGCACAACGATCGGTGCCGCCTGGCACCTGATGCCTTGACCGAATTGATCCGTCTTTGCCACAACTCCTCGCCGAGGCTCCCGAAGGCCCGAAGTTCTCACGAGGGAAACAACAATCCCGGGGATTCGGGTGTCCGCCCTTCATCCCCGGGATCATGCTCACTTGGCCTTGGGCTGCTCGACTCTTTTCAGGATGTCTTGCTTGGTCTTCTCGTATTCTTCCTTGTTGATCGCGCCGCTCTTGTAAGCCTTGTCAAGATCTTCCAGCTGCTGCCCGACGGTCGGCTGGTTGATGATCTCCGTTTTCTTGACCTCCGTCGTCGTGGTGTCAGGACCGCAGCATGCAGCCATGTTCAATGCAAAAACAACGGCCATAATCACGGTGATGACTCTGATGATCCTCATGGCATTCCTCCTTCAAGAAGCTGCAAGTTGTGAGTGTATCGATACAGTAGCATCAAACAGGCGTTCAGGCAATCGGGCAAAATGATTTTTTCGATATCCGCGTGCACAGCGACAAGGCTCAACGTCGTCGGCCGGGCCTGCCGGCTCCACTTGTTCCTGCGAGAAGACCGCAGGGGATATTTTGTTTAGAACTCGTACCTCATGTAGCCGAAGATGCCCTGGTCGTTGGCGCCGCTGCGGAATTCGCCCGTGTACTTGAGCGAGGCCGCAAAGCCGCTGCTCCCCAGCCATGAGAGACCGGTCTCGAAGCGCGCACCGTGGCGCCCCGTCTGTTCTCCGGGGATCGAGAACTCGGAGCCCCCCACGTCGACCAGCGAGGCGGTGATCCTGCGCTCATCCAACTGGAAATCGTAAATCCAGGCGATACCCGCCTCGGGGATCAACTTGCCGAAGGGGATCTCGTAAGACCGGGCAACCCTCAGTCCAACGTCGGAGACGAGCGACCGGGTGCGGTCGTCATGGATCCGGAGGCTCAGCCCGCCGCCGGTTTCCTGGAAACCCTCCTCGTCGATCTGGTTGAAGAGGATCGAGGCGTAGGGTTCGATCACCCACTGCTTCACATCAAAGTATCGCCCACCCGAGAGGTAGGCTGAGAAGAGGTTTCCTTCGTGCTCCGCCGTCGCCGCCTGAGTGAGGGATCCCACGACAATGCTGCGATGGTTCGCGTAGCGGTTCCGGGTGAAGGAGAGCGCGCTCTCCAGGTACGTGTCGTTGGCGAACCAGCTGCCGTAGATGGAGCTGGATGCGCCATCTACGTCGCCCTGTCCCATCTTGTCCTCGAAGCCCACTTCACCCCGGCTGAACCCGCTGCTGTAGCCTGTGAAGAAGGTTTCCCCGTGGTGCTGATCAAAGCCGATGACGGTCCCGGTCATGCGGTAGTCAGAGCCCGCATAGCCGCTTGCCCCGGCGAGGGTGCCTCTCTGTCCGAAAGCGCTCATCCAGCTTCCCGCCCGGGTCTCGGCCGAGGAGAGCCGACCGAGCTGCCAGGCCTGATCCGGGGTCATCCCCGAGTCGGGTCCCGTCTTGAAGAGGGACATCGTGTTGGCCATCTCCCGGGCTTGGATTGCCGCGCTGTATTGGGGCTGGGTGAGGCGAAGCGCCGTCATCCTGTTGTGAAGGCTCCGGACGTTTTCCTGCGAGGCTGTAAGCGATGCCCTCCGGAACCGGTCGTAGCTGCCGGGATTAAGGCTTGCGAAAGCCTTTTGGAAGTCCTGGGCGGGCAGCGACTGGAACTCCCCGAGCATTTCGGCGGTTTTGCCCGTGGCCGTGGCCATTGCCTTGTCCAGCATCTGGGCGATCCGCATCTGGGCCGGGTTGGTCGCGATGGTGGTGACGCTCTTTGCCAGGGTCTCCACCTCCACGCGGTCGCTGAAACCCGCAACCTTGAAGGAAAGCAGCGGCGAGGGGGCCGGCAGTGTTTCACTCGTGAACCAGCCGCTCACCGTGTTCGCCGTGAGGATCGGGTACTTCGTGCCGTTGAAGAAGACGCCCTTTCCCCGGACCACGTTCAGGGCCCCGTCGAGTCCGGCGACGCCGTTGATGGAAAGGCGTCCGTGGCTGCCGTCGCTGTTGACGCGGGCCTGGAAGACTCCATCGGCGGGCATCTGGTAGCTGTGATTGACTGCCAGAGTGCCCCCGTTCATCTCCAGGCGCTTCACCTGAGCAAGAGAGCTCAGGCTGTACGTCCCCGGGCCGTCTTTGATCGCCGTCTCGAACCCGGTGATAGGAGCACCCAGGGCTCCATCCCCCGAGAAAACGAGCGTGTCGCTGCCGGCCCCGCCGGTTACGTTGCCCGTTACCGTCAGGCTGCCGTTAAAGCTGATCGTATCATCGCCGCTGCCGAGATCGATCATACCCCTCGTTTCCGACCCGGCTTCCAGGAAAACCCGGTCGCTGCCCCCGCCGGTGCTGATGGCGATGCCCGGGGTCTCGATCGAGACCCCCGTCGCGATCCCCGTCTGGGAGGTCAGAATCCTGCCCGCGTTCGTGACCGTATCGTTGCCTTCGCCCGTGAGAATCCCGTAGGCCCGCGCCCTTGCCGACCCGATGGCCACCGTCGACCGGGCGGTCACGTTGAGAGTGCCGTCATTGCGGATGACGTTGTCGCCATGGCCGGCCTCGATTCCCGTTGCCGACGAATCGGAGGCGCCCATCGGCGTCGTGGCCTCTGCCAGGATTGATAGGTTGCCGCGGTTCTCGATCCGGTCCGACCCACTTCCGGTGCGCACCCCGAAGGCGACCGCGTCGGCTTCTCCCGCGCTCCCCGTGACCGCGACGGACCGGATGTCGATCACGCCGTCCGAGAAGAGGCGGTTGTCGCCGCCGCCCGCATCGAACCCGGTGGCGGATGTCCTGGAGGATCCCATCAAGGCCGTTGCGTTTGCCTGTACCGAGAAGCTCCCCTGGTTTTCGATCTGATCCTCGCCGATACCGGCCCTCAATCCCGTCGCCTCGGCGCGGGTCATGACGCCGATCGCATTGGCCGTGACCCCGATGCTGCCGGCGTTGACGATCCGGTTGGTTGCTGCGCCGGCATCGATGCCAATGCTCCTGGCGTCGGTGAGGCCGTAGTTGAAGACCACGCCGGCATCCGCGTCAACCGTGATGGAGCCCGAATTGAAGATGGACGCCGCCCTGTTGCCGCCTCCGATCTGGATCCCGATGGCCGTTGCGGATGCATCTGCCGTGCAGAGGGATTCGTCGTCGCCGTAGGCCGATGCGGCGCTGTTTGCCTTGGCTTTGACCGTAAGCCCCGAGCTGTTCTCAACGGCAGCCAGTCTGTTGCCGCCCCCGATCGTGATTCCCCATGCCTCGGACTTCGCGTCGGCATAGGTGACGGCAAGACCATAGCCGAACCAGCCGCTGTCGGCCCTGCCTGTCTTGCCCTCCGCGGCCGATGCGGCGTTGACGCTGATCGGAGCCGAATTGACGACGATCGTTGCGCCCTTCGGGTCCGTGCTGTCCGCGCCTGCAGCCTTGATTCCCCACGCTCTGGCCGAGACCGTCGCGGCTCCCCTTGCCGTCGCGTCATCTACGGAATCGGAGAAGGAAATCGTCGCGGCACTCGCGTTGGCGTCAACCTGCAGCAGCCCCTGGTTGACTACGAGGCTGCTCCCCTTGCCGGTTTCGATGCCCGTGGCCGTCGAAGTCACGCGCCCCCAGGCGCCCGCGTAAGTGTCATACATGTTCGAATGGGCATGGGCTTCCCCGTCGCCGGTGGCGCTGGCCGAAACCTTCACGGCCTGTTCGCTCACGACCACGTTGCCGCCGTCGCCGGCCGAAATGCCTACCGCCGTGGCTTCGGCGGTCATCCCGGGAGCCTCCGGTCCTGTGCCGATGTAGGCTGTCTCGTCCGTGAAGGCCTTCGTCTTGGTATCCTCGGCCGTGGCTTTCTCGGCCACAGCGTCCACAGTCAGCTCCGCACGATTCAGGATCAGGTCCCGGCCGCTGCCGGTGAGAATGCCCGAGGCTTTCGCCGTGGATGACGAGGTCGCCGCGGACGTGGTCCTTGCCACGGAGGAATCTGCCTTTGCATCGGGGAGAGTCTCCGCTGCCGCCCGAACGCGGATAGAGCCTTCGCTGATGATCACGTTATTGCCGTCCCCGGCATCGATCCCTGTTGTCGTCGCCTCGGCCCGGGTGTAGTCGTAAGCCCTGGGCGACCCCCAGAAGGCGTCTGCCGACGTTTTGCCGTCTGCCTTTGCGTAGGCATCGACCACGAATGTCCCGCGGTTCACAACCCGGTCGTCACCGATGCCGCTGGTCAGGCCCGAGGCGGAAGCCACGGCCGTCACATTGGCGTTCGCGGCCGGGTCGCCGAAGGTCACCGTCGTGGAGCCGCTCTGCTTGGCTGTGGATACGGCTTTCACGTCGAGGGCTCCCGTCAGATCATTCAAAATGCGGTTGTCGCCGTCACCGGCCGCAATGCCCACGGCCTTCGCGTTTGTGACCGCCAGGCCCCCCGCGTTCGCGGTGCCGCCGAAGACATAGGCGGACTTCTCGATATCTACGCTGGACACGGCCTTGGCAGTCAGGACGGAGAGGTTCTCTATGCTATCGCCCTTCTCCCCGCCGGAGATTCCCGTCGCCGTCGAGTACGCGGATGTGATGCCGTTTACCACTGTCGTGCCGAAGGCGGCATCGACGTCGGCCTTGGCCGTCAGGCTCGACGTGGCCGTAGCCGTCAGGGCCCCTTCGTTGTGAATCCCGTTTGCCCCAGCCCCGCCGGAAATCCCCACGGATCGGGAGTCGGCGGTCAGCGCCTCATTCGCCCCGCTGGTGCCCCCGAAGGTGAAACCGGACGCTTTCAGATTCAGGGCCGAGGACGATCCCGCAACGACGGCTGCCGCATTCCATATCTTGTCGTCCCCCGCTCCTCCATCGATGCCGATGGCCTGCGAGATGCCCCCGGATGTCACGGATCCCGACGAGGTGCCGAAGGCCGCCGAGAAGTTACTGTCGGTCGTGAGGGTCGAGGCGGCCTGGACGGTGATGCTTCCCCGGTTGAGAATCGCATCCGCGCCTTCGCCCCCCGAGATCCCCGTCGCGAGGGTCGTCGCCGCGAGCATTGCACCCGATGCGCCGGTGCCCCCGAAACTGAAGGAGGAACTGCCGAGGAGCACGGAAGCGGTGGAGTTCGCGGTAATCGTCGCGATGTTCGCGATGATGTCGTCGCCCGCACCGCCGGAGATGCCCGTCGCCTCGGTGACGGCGCCCGACGTGGAAGCAGCGCCCGAGAATCCGAAGGCAACGTCTGCATTGGCCGTGCTCGTGAGAGTCGAGGTTGCCGTCAGGGACAGGCTGCCGTCATTGCGGATGAAATCCGACCCGTCTCCCCCGGAAATCCCCGTGGAGCGCGCGGTCGATGCCAGCAGGCCCCCGGAGGCCCCGGTGCCCCCGAAGCTGAAGGAGGAGCTGTCGAGAAGCACCGAAGCGGTGGAGTTCGCAGTGATCGCGCCGGTGTTCGCGATGATGTCGTCGCCCGCACCGCCCGCAATGCCCTGGGCCTCGGCAACCGCACCGGCCAGCACCGCCCCGCTGGAGGACCCAAAGACGATGACGGAGTCCGCAGAAACGGAGCTGATCGAGCTGGCGCGGACGTTCAGGAGACCCTCATTGCAGATCCTGTCGTTGCCTTCCCCGCCGTCGATCCCCGTCGACCGGGTCGTCGCCAGCATGGACGATTGCGCGTTTGCCACGCCTGCCAGCCCGAAGGTGAAGCTGCTGGCCGTGATCCTGGACATCCAGGGGTCAAGGCCCGGCGCCGGTCCCACTCGGATTTCGCCCTTGTTGACGATCGTATCGTCTCCCTTGCCGCCCTCGATCCCCGAGGCCGTCGTCAGCGCTGCGATCGCCGCATTCGCCTCCGCCCACCCCATGCCGACGTTGACGGTAACCGAGTCCGCATCGACCCGGGACATCGCCCCGGCAAGGAGGGTCCCCTCGTTTGTGATCTTGTCGTTGCCTTCCCCCCCGTCGATCCCCCTTGCTACCGTCTTCGACACGACGGAGGCGTCCCCGAAGGATGCCCCGGCCGAGACAGCCGCTCCGACTTGCACGGCCACGGTGGAGACTTCCGCATCGGTTGTCGCGATCGCCGTGACCGGGCCGGTGTTGATGATCCGGTCGTGCCCCCGGCCTCCGTCGATGCCTGCCGCATCGGCGCTCACCACGGCGGATGAATCAGAGAACGACGCGCCTCCTCCCGCACCCACGGCCACGTTGACGGAGACGCTCGTCGATTTCCCTGTCGCCCTGGCCCCGGACACGATCTGCCCCTGGTTGACGATGAGATCGGAGCCGTCCCCGCCGTCGATCCCCCGGGACAGGGCCCGTGAGTCGACGGAGGCGTCGGAGAACGCGGCACCGGCTGCCAGGCCGATGGAACCGGACACCGCCACCGAAACGCTTTTCGCGTCCACGTCGGCCGTCGACCCGGCCGTGATCCTGCCTGCGTTGGTGATGACGTCGTTGCCCGTCCCGCCCATGATGCCCGTGGATTGTGCCAGCGCGGCAGCGGAGGAATCAGACATGGCTACTCCGCCGGCGGCCCCGTAGAGCGATCCGGCTACCTGCACCACGACACTGGTCGTGTCGGCCGCGGCGTTTGCCGCTGCAGCGATCTCCCCTTCGTTCCGGATCCGATCATCGCCGGCGCCTCCGTCGATACCCCGGGAGGCAGATGATGCTGCCGACGCGGCATCGGAGAGGGCCGCCCCGCCCGAGACGCCTTCCTTCGACACGCTCAACGTCACGGTAACGGCAGTCGTGTCGACACTGGAGATCGCCTGCGCCGCGATTGCCGCGGCATTCGCGATCTCGTCGCTGCCGTCTCCGCCGGAGATCCCCGAGGCATCGGCAACCGCTCCCGCCGCTGCGTTGGAGAGAGCCGCCCCGCCGGCGACACCGGTCAGGCTCCCGTTGACGCCGACGGTCACGCTGACGGTATCGGCATAGGACTCTGCCTTGGCCTCGATGGGTCCCAGGTTGTGTATCCGGTCATCGCCGGCAC
>Ga0208980_10001196_pt1 | contig 15552 bp, 3 predicted proteins | sample WetSurMetagenome_3_FD_187993 | JGI IMG/M metagenome (GOLD analysis project Ga0208980, IMG submission 187993) | Wetland microbial communities from Twitchell Island in the Sacramento Delta, sample from surface sediment Aug2011 Site A1 Bulk (version 2) | ecosystem: Environmental > Aquatic > Marine... | reverse complement strand
ACCGTCATTAATAATTGAATTAACATTTAAGCTGGTCAGTCCGGTATTTACATAAGTCCAGTTGCCGCCTGAATTTGAAGTTACGGATACACCTTTTACAAAAAGTCCTGTGAACAGATTATTCTCTTTTATTGTAAAACATTTAGGAGTTGTATTAATAAGCCCGGGAACATTAATCCATCCCGGTGAGGACGTAAAAGAATAAAATATCCCGTCACCCTGCGTTCCGCAGAAAAGCAGATTTCCTGCAATGCGCAATGTAGTAGTAATATTGTTCGGCAGCAGGTTATTGAAAGCTGTCCAGTTAGCACCGTTGTTTGAACTTCTGAACACGCCTCCGCCCTGTGTTGCTAAAAATAAGTACGTTGCATCGGAGACTATATGGTTGATAGTCACAGAAGTAAGGTCATTAGTAGTCGATGTGAATGTAGAACCACCGTCAATCGATTTATAAACTCCATTAGCAGAACCCACAAACAAGGTGCTGCCTTGAATTGTTACACCGAATATTCTCTTAGATGAAGGAACCGGAAGTCCGTTCGTACTGACCGTCCAGTTAGCTCCGTTATTCGATGAAACTGCCAGGCCTTCGTTAGTGCCTGCATAAATAGTTGTACCCATCGTGTATATTGTATTTACAGTCAGTGATAGTCCCGACAGTCCGCTGTTTACGGGTGTCCAGTTCACTCCTGCGTTGGTTGTTCTGAAGATTCCCGCGCCGTTTGTGCCTGCAAATATAGTATTCGAATTGTTACCGAGTGAAATAATAGTCCTGTTGGTTATTCCGCTGTTCATTGCAGCCCAGCTTACTCCTTTATCCGAGGATAAGAAGACTCCGCCCGGAGACCCTGATACTTCATAACCGCCTGCCCAGAGTACATCATTTACATTAATCAGCGCTCTTACATCATTTGTTGTTATCCCGGAACTTGCATGTATCCATGTTGTGGTTCCTGCCAGCCGGGAGAAAACGCCGCCATTAGTTGCTATAAAAGCATCGCTTATTGAATTGAATGCTATTTGATTGACATTACCTCCCGTAGGTCCGCTTGTCTGAAGCCATTGGGCTTGAAGCGGGTTAAATGCCGATATAAAAAGAAAAGATAATGCGGCAACAGAAAATAAGAGTTTCTTTTTCATACAAATATTTTTTTAATTAAATAAATTTTGATTCAGATAATTATTAAATTCATCATTTAAAATTCATAATAATTATAAAATCGTCGTGTGTAGTAAAAGAAATGCCGGGTCCTTTCTCCCCAGTTTTAAAAACCGGCAAACCGCTATACAAATATAGTAAAGCGGTTTGCTAAAAGCAATAATTATTTTATATACAACATTTTTATTACATTCGTGTAAAGTCCTGCTTTAAGGGTGCAGAAATATATTCCGCTCGGAAATCTGCCCGCATTCCAGTTTGTTTCGTAGGATCCGAGTTCAAGGGCTGAATTGATCAGTGTCTGGACTTCCTGTCCCGCTGAATTGTATATCTTCAGCGTCACAAAGGATTTTTCATTAATATCAAATTTTAATCTTGTTTCCGGGTTGAACGGATTTGGATAATTCTGATAAAGTCTGAACCCGGTTATTAATTCCGGATTATTTTCAACTGATGTTATGCTGGAACGGAGTTTTACGTTCACCCATGTCGTCGAGTCGTAAGCTGCCCGAATACCGCTTACGGTTTTTGTATAATAATTCGGTGCTGTAAAGATTAAACTATAGACTCCGGGCCCTATCATCCTGTGATAATCTCCGCAGATGGAATCCGAATAAATCCAGTTAGTATCTGTGACACCCGATACGTATATTTTTGATTTGACCGGATGGTTAGTAACTGAATCTGTTACCAGTCCTCTTATGCCGTATAACGTTTCCCTTATATAATTAAGAAACGATTTAAAGTTGTAAGTCCAGTGGGCGGGTAGTTGTGCCGGCGGCAAAAGTTTGGTTCCAGAAATTTCAAGCGTCACTTCTCTGCCTCCGTTGAAATAAGTCATATAATCCTGCCTTCCGCCGTAAACATAATACCAGGCGTATCCGTTTGTTATGCCGGGAATGTTCGGATAGCTGCTGAGCAGGTCATCAAGGTAAGTTGACGGTGCGTTTGCATGAACGGTATCAACATATCTTCTGCCGAGTTTAATCCACCATGAATCATCGGGATGAAGCGGAGCTTTACAGTCCCATGGATAATTAAAAACTTCGGCTCCACCGTGAAAATTCATTGACAGTGTGAAGTTGAACTGCGAAAATAAATTCATCATTGCGATTGTTTCCGGCTGCCAGGTACCCGTCGGATTAGGACCTGCTACCGGGTCAGGGAAATTCCTGTTAATGTCTTTACCGTTGTAATTAAATCTCCTTGCGTTATTTACCGTTAAATCTCCTCCGTAATATGTGCCGTCAGGATTTGCATTCGGGTTAATCCAGATTTCACAATTCTTGACGAGGTTAGTGATAACCGGGTTGCTTCCGTATCCGCTTAATAAAGTGTCAATTAATCTCAGCATTAATACGTAACCTGTCGTCTCGTCCCCGTGAATCGTCGATGAATACATGAACCTTGGTTTCGGTTTCCTGAAATTTACACTGTCGCTGATGACTGCAAATATTATCTGCCTGTTCTGGACTGTCGCACCCGCATTAACAATTTTGCACAAGTTCGGATATGACGAAGCAAAATTATTCATCATAGACACATAAGCGGGGTACGTCGGATAAGTATCCCAAGCGAGAATCTCATTTATATTATCTGATGTCCTGAAATTGTCGCCGTCGCCCGGATGTTTCAGAAGTTCGAAATTAATATTATGTATCACAAACCGACTGAATTCATCAGGGGATGCATAAGCATATATTTCATAATAAATCACCTTTGGAATAACATTATCTATGGAAATGATTCTGCTTAAATTATTTATTTCATTTCTGGATGCTGACTGAAACCTGAAGTAAAGTTCGCCTTTAACCTTTATGTAATTCTTTACTGCTTCTTTTTGGAGTTCAAAAGGCTTCAAGTCCTGTGAAAATACACATACTGCAGAAAGGAATGTAATTAATAAAACGAGGGAAAAAAACCTTCTCATAACTAAATTTATAAATGATTAAAATTTTATATGTATTTTAAGTTAACATAATTATTCTTTGAATAATATGTAAAACGATTTGTTAAATCGTTGGTCTTTGTCAGGATGCGGATTTTATCTCGTTGAATTTCTGTATTATCCAGTATTTCTGAAAAAAATATTTTTCCTTGGACAGTTCGGCTTCTATATATTCCAGCCCCGCACCATTTTTTTTCTTTACCTGCGCCAGTTTACTGGTGTAATTAAGAAATTTTATTACGTTGGATTGTGTCGGCGAAATATCCTTTCGCCTTTTAAGAAAATGTTTCAATGTATCCGAAAGCGGGTATATATTCCTGAAATCGCCTTTTTCGAAATAAGCTTTTATAAGAGTTGTTTTGCAGAAAATGTTCAGCATTGAGTCCCGGGGCTTTTCGCCTTCCAGCAGTTTTCTAACATTATCATAATTTTCTCTTGCAAGTTCAAGAATTCCCATGCTGATTCTTGATACCTGTACTCTTAAAGAAGCTATTACTTTGTCTGAGTATTTTGTAATAAGCTTATCGGCGAGAGCTAAGTCTCCGTTATTGACTGCTACAAGAACGAATCCGGGGTAGAGGCGCGGCTGAATATGATAAATCCTGTCAAATGCCCCGCTTTTAATCATATTCTGAAGTACTCTGTAAAAATCAACGACAGCCCTGTGATCTCCAATATCCATTTTAGTGAAGAACAACCTTAATATAAAATCAAAACCAAACTGAAGGAATTCTTCGGTAAAGTACTTTTCATTTTTATTGAAATATTCGTAAGCAGTATTAATTTTTTTATAATCAAAGTTGTCTTCAATTGCTTTATATATCAGGTAAAGAGACCATACATTTGGGTAATATTTTGTATAAATCTTCCTGTGCTTTTCGACAAACTTTGCGGTATCAGATACCGTTAAAACACTTGAATGCAGATGGTTTTTATCAGATTCTAAAAATACTTTGTTAATATATCCAAACAGTATAGTGTGGGCTGATGCGAATGCCATCAAATCTGTTCTCTCCTTCGCAATTCTCATCATGTTTTCCTCGTCATTCCTGCTGTTATACATCAGGTATTCTTCGAAATTCAGTTCTCCGAGACCGAGTATATTCTGAAACCCGGTTATAGTTTTCCTCTCCCTGATATTTTTTATTTCGTTAAGGAGCTGATCAAAATATTTCTCGACATTCCTCTTTCTCAGTTCGCGTACCAGGTATATTACGTTGTTGAGTTCATTCCTTTCCAGGTTTGTCCAAATGAGGAATTTTTCAACCTGCTTGTTGAAGTCGGAAAGAGTTTTGCGTGAAACATGAGGTCCTGTATCCGGAATCAATTCACCGGTAACAGATGAATACCTTGTCCTCCAGTAATTAAACACATTAAGGGATTTACCTTTAAGGCTGAAAGTAATGAATTTATCGAATGCTTTTAATTCGTTCCTGCTCAGTGTTGCAAGAAGTATTTCAGTCTTTTTTTCCATAACTCATTCGGACAATTACAAACTATGATTTATTTCGCAATTTAATAAAAAATACGTGTTAATAAAAAATAAAAAATTATCAATTTTCCGGAACCGGTATACGTTACAAATTAATTATTATATCGACTGTTTTCTTTTTCTCTATTCCCGAAGTATATTAAAATATTATTCATTATTGTAATAGATTCTAAGATAATTAAATTTTGTAATTACTTAATTCAATTAATTACTCCCGGTTACTCATACTAAACATAAAATAAATAATAATTACATCATAGGAAAAAAATCTTTTAAAAACATATAAATTTCATGTACATAATTCCTGGTTTCCGTTATTTCGATGGAAATAAAATTCGTGGAAATATTACAACTTATAAAATAAATCGGTATAAGATATACCAGCAAAGGTTTAAAATGAAATGTAATTAGGGTAAATTAATATCTTAAATTAAAATACAAAAAGTAACAGGGTATGTAATTTAATCTTAATTTTATAGCAAATTTATTGCAAAATATCTGCCGAACAATTAGAAAATGCATTTTAAAAATAAACCGTTAATAAATCTAAATTAAACAAAACAAATTATGAAGAAATTTACAGTTTTATTTTTTGTAATTGTTTCCGTTGCTGTCTTTATGACATACGGCTTCAATTTTCCCTTCAATGAAAGCCAGAGCGGGCTGAAAACAGCAATGTATCAGACTCCTTCTTCGCCGTTGAATTTACAATCCCCGGACGCTGTTTCGGGCTATACATTTTCACAATCAACGACAACGTACACTCCCGCATTCGGCGGCACTTTACTTTGTGCGGCCGGTTGCGACGATGGAGTGCACTCGGGTATTACATTACCCTTCACATTTAATTTTAATGGTACTGCATTTACGACGGTATCAATTTCTCAAAACGGGTGGCTCGCAATGGGCACTCAGTCAATAAGCGGTTATTCTCCGATTTGTACAGGTACTTTTCCGAATATAATCGCTGCTTTTGCAAGAGACCTTTATGGCCTTGCAACAGGAGACTCACTTCGGTATTTGACCACGGGAACAACTCCTAACAGAGTTTTTACAGTGGAATGGTCAAAATGGGGAATTTACTCATCAGGTTTGAATGAATTAAGTTTCCAGATAAAATTATACGAAACCACTAACAATATAGATATAGTATATAAGCCGGAAACCCCGACAACATCAGCAACAGACATTCAGGTTGGGTTGATGGGCTCAACTAATGCGGACTTTCTTAACAGAACATCAACAACGAGCTGGACAGCAACAACGGCAGGAACAACTGCCTGTTCGTACCTCACTTTTAGTTCAACCGTTTATCCCTCGGCCGGCCTGACTTTTTCGTATGTTCCTCCGGCATCTTTTGCAATGACTTATGTTTCAAGTACTACAGTACAGATTACAGGGGGTTTAAATATCCCGCAGAGTTCACCTAATAACCAGATTCTTCAAGTGCAGGTTGTAATGGACGGAACAGACTCTGTAATAACCATGACGGGTTTGAATTTTAATACAACAGGCACTACGAACCCTGCGGATTTTGCAAATGCTAAAGTTTATTATACAGGAACAACAAATACTTTTTCAACATCAACATTATTCGGTACTGTGACAAGCCCGAGCGGCGCATTTGCTGTTACAGGTTCACAGCAATTAGCAGCAGGCACTAATTATTTCTGGCTGACTTATGACGCTACTGCCGGCGCTGTTATAGGTGATTATGCAGACGCGCAATGTGTTTCAATTGTAGGATCCGGCACTATGGGTACACGATTACCGACCGTAACAGACCCGGCAGGCAGAAGACAAATCGACAATTACTGCCGCGGTACATATTCAAATAATGGATGTTTAGGTACAGGAATTTACATAACAAACGTCACAGTCGGTACTCTTAATAATACAAGTACATGCGACCCTGACGGAAACTTCCCGTATGCTTACAGTTGGTTTACCAATCTTTCAGCAACATTACAGCAGGGCGTAACTTATCCGATTTCTGCTTCTACTTTTGCCAGTTCAAACGCTCAGGGTTTTGCTGTATGGGTTGACTGGGATAACAACAATTTATTCGATGCAAGCGAATACAATGCTTTTCCTCTGGTTACATCCGGTTCCCCGGTAACAACATCAACATTTATAACCGTACCTGCAGGTGCATCATTAGGAAACCATAGAATGAGGGTTAGAAATAACCTGTCAGCAGCGCCGGTTTCGACTGCATCCTGTACAGCATTAAGTTATGGAGAAACCGAAGATTATACCATAAACGTTGTTGCCGGTGCACCTATGGCATATACGTCGAGTACTGTTACACAAAATAATATTACACCATTCAACACTCCTTCGCTTAATACTGAAGTTATAGGAGTTCAGGTAGTGGTGAGCGGTTCTCTATCGCCATTAAATGCCACAAGTTTTACTTTTAATACAACCGGAAGCACAAATCCCGTTACGGACATTACAAATGCTAAACTATGGTACACAGGTATTAGTAATGCATTTGCCACTAATAACCAGTTCGGAACTGCATTTTTGTCTCCTAATGGTACATTCACTGTCACAGGTACTAAAACCCTTCTGCCGGGAACGAATTATTTCTGGCTGACTTATGATGTTCCTGTGTCCGCAACCGGCGGTGATGTTATCGACGCAGAATGCACTTCTCTTACAGTCGGAACACCTCAAACACCCACTGTGACTGCTCCGGCAGGAAGCAGGACAATCGGAACCAATAAACTGTCAGGTATTTACACTATTCCCGGAAGCTATCCTAATTTCACTACTGCTATTGCAGATTTGAACAGTAAAGGTATTTCCGGCCCGGTTACATTTAATGTTTCATCCGGCTTCAGTGATACGGCAGTTAACCTTGTTATCAATACAACAGGTACAGCATCGAATCCGATTGTTTTTCAGAGATTCGGAGCAGACCCGCTTCCGAATCCTGTAATTAATGCAGGTGTCGGTATTTCAACTACTGTTGACGGAATAATCAAATTAAACGGAGCCGATTATATTACTTTCGACGGAATTGATTTGATGGAAAATCCCGCAAATATAACTGCCACAACAAGGATGGAATGGGGTTATGCACTGGTCAAACCTAACGGAACAAATGGCTGTCAGAACGTAACCATAAAAAACTGTAATATCACACTCAATAAAGCAAATCTGCCTTCCGTTGGTATATATTCCGCGAATCATTTGCCTACTTCGACAAGCACATTTACGGTTAATACTCCCACAGGTACTTCGTCAAACAATACATTCTTCAATAATTCAATTACTAATTCATACATAGGTATAGCATTGTATGGATTTGTAGACGGAACTGTACCTTACAGTTTCTATGACCAGAATAATACGATAGATCAGAATACGATAACAAACTACGGAGGAGGTGCAAATACCGCTTATGGTATTTATGATATTTACCAGAACGGGCTCAGTATTACAAACTGTATCATAAACAGTACGGGAGGCACTAATTCGACATCGACTTTATACGGTATATTCTGCTCAACAATGAACAATTCGAATCTTACAATTACCGGTAATACTGTAACAATTGCAAGCGGAGCGACAACAAGCTCCATATATGGAATTAATTTTGGTAATGCCAGCGCAGGAACGACAAATACTGTTAATGTTTCAAACAATACAATTCAAAATTCAACGTACGCGACGGCTACTTCGGGTGCAATGTATGCATTGTACTGCAACGCTACAACGAGCAGCCTGACAGTATCAGGAAACAGAATTATCGGCAATACTTACGGAACTACGACATCAACAGGGACGTATTACGGAATATACAGCGTGAGTGGTGCTATAAATACTTTAAATATCACAAATAACCTTGATTCCGGAAATACAGTATTGGGAACCACTTCCTATTCCCCGTATCGTATTTATAATGCAGGCGCTACAAATGCATTAACTGCAACGGGTAATAGTATTAAAAATAATATTCTCGGAGGAACTACGGCAACAGCTACTTGCTACGGTATTTACAATACAACGGGCACTTTTACCTGTAACATAAGTAATAATACTGTAAGTGATAATAGTTTACCAACGACAAGTTCGCAATCCATATATTTTATTTATACTACATCAACAGCCCCGACTTTCGATTGCAACTACAATACTGTCAGCAATAATACAGGTTCAGGTACAGGTACCTTTTATGGTATTTATTACTCCGCAACGACTGCCGCGGGTTCAACAGAAAATATAACAAATAATAATGTTTTAAACCTGACAAAGACTACAGCTACCGGTACCGGTACTATTTATGGAATTTATAGAACGGGTTCCGGTTTGGGTACGATTAATGTCAATAATAACACCGTTACAGGATTTACAAGCGCAGCAGCAACTACTATGTACGGCATTTATCAGATAGGTTCTCCGCCGAATTATCTGAATATTAATAATAATAAAGTGGGTAATTTAACTACCGGCGGCGCATCAATTATTTATGGTATATATAATAATCCCACTGCAACTGCATACGTAACTCATTCACAGGATTCCGTTTTCAATCTTACCAGTCTGGGCGGTGCAGTCTACGGAATGTACACTGCAAACGGCGCAGTATTAAATTTAAGCAGGAATATAATATCAGGACTGACTTCGAGTACCGGAACAACTGCTACTGTTTTCGGTATGTATATTGCAGGCGGTATAACTACAAATGCATTCAATAATATCATTTCAGATTTGAACACACCTGCAAGCACAACAATAACACCTGCGATTTCAGGTATATACGTTAGTGCAGGCACATATACTAATGCTTATTACAATACAATTTATCTTAATGCAACAAGCACTTCCGCAACAACATTCGGTACAGCGGGTATTTATGCTTCTACTACCCCTGTCGTTGATTTGAGGAATAATGTGGTTGTGAATACTTCAACACCCGGACCAACCGGAGGACAAACAGTCGCATACAGAAGGTCATCGACAACTTTGACTACTTTTTCAGCAAATTCAAATAATAACTGTTACTTTGCAGGAACACCTGCGGCAAACCGTTTGATTTACTATGACGGAACAAATTCAGACCAGACTTTGACTGCATATAAGACAAGAGTAAATCCAAGAGAAAATGCTTCCGTAACGGAAAATCCTCCTTTCGTTAACGGCATTACTCCGCCGTATGACCTGAGGATTCAAACCGGTACGGCTACACAGCTTGAAAGCGGCGGACTTACGGTTTCTGCTCCTTTCGGTATTACAAACGATGCTTTTGGTACGGCAAGATATCCGAATTCAGGTTATCCTGTCGGCGGATTTTCGCCTACTGCGCCTGATATCGGAGCGCATGAATTCGGCGGACTAAACAGCGGCACGGGTGCTCCTTATATAAGCTATACGGCTTTAGGTATAGGCGGTACATCAAACAGGGCTTTCAATAATGTCATTATTACAGACGCAAACGGTATAAACACAACTGCCGGTACAAAACCAAGATGTTACTATAAAAGGTCAACTGACAGTAACGTAGTTAATGATAATACAAGCAGTACCGACGGATGGAAATATGCTGAGGCAAACGGAACAACTTCACCGTTTGATTTTACGATTGACTATTCACGGCTCGTTGGCGGGACTGGTGTTGCGGCAGGCAATACAGTTCAGTATTTCGTAATTGCTCAGGATTTATCAGGTACACCGGTTACCGGATGGAACCAGGCAACATTTGCTGTAATTCCGGCAACTGTCAGTCTGGCAACATCAAACTGCCCGATAACACTCACAGGCAGTTATACTATTGGAACAAATACGTTCTCGGGTGCATATAACGTAGGCGCTTCTCAGACTTATACATCTCTCACAGGTGCGGCAGGTATTTTTGCAGCAATCAATGCAGGTGTATTATCCGGTGATATAACAATTAATATTACTTCGGATATGACAGAAGACGGTACGAATGCACTGAACCCGATTAATGAAACAGGTCCGGGTGGTTATAAAGTAAGAATCGTCCCTGCAGATGCCACTCCGAAGGTAATATCGGGTGCAGTTGCCCAGGGTATGATTCGCTTAAGCGGTTCAAAAAGAGTTACATTTGACGGTAATAACGGGCTTGGCAGCAAATATCTGACATTCAGAAACACAAACGGATTATATCCTACTTTTATTTTCATAAATGATGCAAGTAAAGATTCAATTAAAAACTGCTATATTGAAAGTAATAATGCAAGCACTACAACAACACAGGCCGGTACCATACTCTTCAGCACTACTACGGGACTGCAGGGTAATGACAGTAACGTTATAGCAAGCTGCGATATCCGGGACAGAAGCGATGCAACAGGATATCCTGCCTTCGGTATTTATAACAACGGTACTACCACAACAATACCGCAGTATAACAGTTATAATGTAGTTACCGGTTGCAATATTTATAACTTCTTCCTTGATGCAGCTTCATCTACAGGCGGTATTTGGTTAAACAATGGGAATACTGACTGGACAATTACAGGAAACAGTTTCTACCAGACTGTAACAAGGACAGTCACTCTGGGTGCTACTTTCTCGGCAATTTACAATAATAACAGCGCTAATAATAACAATAATCAGATAACAAATAACTATATCGGCGGTACTGCTCCGTTATGCGGAGGAACGCCGATGACATATACCGGCGCAGGACTGTACAACTTCTACGGTATTCAGGCATTTGTAAATGTTCTTGCACCGACTAATATTACCGGAAATACTATTAAGAATATCAGTCTGACCACATCTCCTGCTTCGGGTACATCAACTTTCTTTAAAGCGATTTATGCGCAGACAGGATGGATAAACGTCAATAATAATATTATCGGCGCTCCGACAGGAAATGATAATATTACTCTGACAACTAATCTCACTACCGGCAGTTATGTGATAGCTCTTATCCAGCATAACGGAATTGGCAGTGTTGATAACAATACAATGGGCAGTGTTACTTATAACGGAACATCAACAGGTACAGGTGACAGTTACTACGGAATCACTTATTCGAATACAACTGCCGGATATACTTATTCCGTAAATAATAATCTTATCGGCAGTCTGACGACCCCGAACAGCATCCAGCAGACAAAGACTGTCACCGGAACTGCATTCAGGGGTATTCTGCTTGCAAACGGAGCAGGTACAACAAATAATATAACGAACAATACGATTGCTAATATTACTGACTTCAGTACAAGCACGTTATACACTGCATCAGTTTACGGTGTATCGAATTCCGGCGCCGGTAATTATAACTTCGCCGGAAATACTGTCAGGAACCTGACAAATAACTGCAACGTACCTTCAGCATCATTCCTGCTCGGAGGTATCTTCAGCACAGGTGCTGGCATAAATACTTACACGCAAAATAATATCTATTCATTCTATGCCCTCGGCACTGGTGCCGGCGCACAGCTTGTGGGTGGTATGCTTTGCGGCGGTACAACCGGCGGTTCTGCTTCAAAAAATAAAATATTTGATTTCAAACAGCTCGGAACTGGTGTGCTTGCTCCGGCACCTCTGCTCCTTGGATTTAATGTCCAGAGCACAGGGCCGTATACTATCAGCAATAATGTGGTCAGTCTTACAAACGGCGACCTTTCAGATGCCGTAACTCAGGAATTGCTGAAATCAGTTCAGAACACAAGCAATAAAGTCAATGTATCTGAATTAAAACAAAAAGTTCCCTCAAATGCGAAAGTAACTGAAGGATCCGCATCTGAACAGGTATTGAATGAAAACCCGATTAGCCAGAATGACCTTGAAGGCCTGTATGACAAAAACGCATCACAGAATGTGAAAAAGGGAAAGGAACTTGTGAAAGATGAGCCGTTATCATCTATTAACGGTGCTATTGCAGGTGTCTACTCAACAAGCACGAGTACCGGAACGAGCAATTATTATTTCAACTCTTTTTATATCGGCGGAAGCCAGCCATCCGGTAATTATGCATCATGGGCATTCGTAAGAACAAATTCGGGAGCGGTTGCATTTAAAAATAACCTGTTCGTTAATTTAAGAACAGGGGGTCTTGCAGCCCATTATGTTATAGGCAATGAAGCACCCGCGCCTGCGTCAGGCTGGAATTCTTCGGCTTCCGATTATAATATATACATCGGAAATGCAAATACAATCGGTGAATGGGGAGCAAATAACTCTCAGACTCTTGTTCAATGGATAGCTTCATCCGGCGGTGATGTAAATAGTTCAAGCGCTAACATTCCGGGAACAACATTATTCAGGAATATAGCGGCAGGTGACCTTAATATTGACACCACCCAATACGGAGCAACATATATTCATAAAAGAGGTGTAGGAATAAACGGTTACCCGACTGACATTAACGGTTATCCGAGAGCAACATCCGGTCCTGTAAACGTAGGTTCGCACGAATTTACTTTAATCGGGAATGTCCTTTGTACATTAGTATCTCCTGCAAATAACGCTACAGGGATTCAGTCGCCTGTAAATCTTGTATGGAGAAAAGCTCTTTACGCTACCGGCTATAAATTGCAGATATCTCCAGATTCAACATTCAGTTCAACATATATTGATTTAATTAATGCAGATTCCATTTATTCATTCACTCCTCCGAATCTGACATTAACTTATTACTGGAGAGTTGCTCCTGCATATCCCGGCGGAGCTGTAAATAATTATACTTCTGCCTGGAGATTTACGACCATACCTCCGGTTCCAACAGCGCCGGCGTTGTTGACACCTGCAAATAATTCGATTGATATTCCTGTAACAGCGCCCCTTGACTGGAGCGACGTTGTGTATGCTGCAAGTTACAGAGTTCAGGTATCGACAAGTTCATCGTTTACTACTACTGCTTTTGACACGATAGGATTGACAGCATCACAAATTACTGTACCGCCAGGAAAACTTTCAACGCTTACACTTTATTACTGGAGGGTCAGCGCAACAAACGTAGCAGGAACAGGACCTTATTCGACCATATGGAACTTCACAACAGCTCCGAATGCACCGAATGTTCCGATACTTTCCTTACCCGCCAACGGTTCAATTAATCAGCCGTTAACGGTGACTTTTAAGTGGTTTAAAGCAGTAGAAACACTTGCATTAACAAGTTCAAAAGAAAAGGGAAGCAAAGAAGAAATTGAAACAGAAAAAGGAACGGAAACAAAAGAAATATCCAAGACATCGGAAGATGAACCGTTAACAATCAGCAAGTACTGGTTTGAGTACAGTACAGATTCTACATTTGCGACAGTAATTGCAACAGATACGACACTTCTGGATACGACAAAAATACTGTCCGGATTGAACGGAAGTACTAAATATTTCTGGAGAGTAAAAGCCAAGAATCAAACCGGATGGGGTAACTTCAGCGCTATCTGGAACTTTACCACGCTTAATCAGTCACTTGGACTTAACCTCAAAGTCTATCTTGAAGGCTTCTGGAACGGAACAACGCAGGTAACGGATACGGTAACAGTCTATCTCGCAAACAGTTCAACATTTGCATTCGCAGATACAGCAAAGGTAGTACTCGGAACTGCAGGGACATCATCACCGGTATTCAACAGGGCATCAGGCGGCAGTTATTACATCGTAATAAACCACAGGAACCATCTTGAGACGTGGAGCAGGCTGCCCCAGACATTCGTACCAGGCACACCTTTAACGTACGACTTTACGACAGATTCTGCCAAAGCATACGGATTCAACATGAAGAAGTCAGGCAGTGTATGGGTACTCTACGGCGGCGACCCGAACCGCGACGGTTCAATCGACGGAGTGGATATAGCATTATTTATCACCCAGTTCGGCCTGCAGGGCTACCTGAGCTGTGACTTTGACGGAGACGGAGACGTAACAGCGTCAGACGTGCAGATAATAGCGGCAAACTTCGGACTGACGAAATCAGTACCGTCATTCGAATACATCGAACCGGGAAAGAAAACAGAAAGAATAAAGATAGAAGACGCGCTGAAAGAAGTGAACAAAGGCAGGGAAAAAAGTGTAAATGACAGGAAAACAGACAACAGGAAAAACGTAAAAACAGGAAACAACTGATTAAAATCAGACTCATTGGCAGTCAGGCTTACCAGCCTGACTGCAAGTGAGATTGAAGAAATCAGGGAAGATGATTAAATTTGTAAAAACAAAAGTTTAATAAAAATAAAAATAAAAATAAACTAAAATTAAACAGAATATGAAAAAGATTATTATAACACTTTTACTCTTAGTTCTGATGACCGGTGTATCGTCATCCCAGCAGAAAGTCACATTTTCACTTGGAAACAGGACATACACAGGCGGTATACTGGCATATGATGTAATAGCCACAATCCCTACAGGCCAGTTCTGGGCAGTGGGTTCGTCAAATATCAGGGTAGTAGCATATCCGAACCCCACAACATGTCTGACAGCACATCCTGACAATCCTGCAGTAGGAGCAAACACAAACATCAGCAATGCAAACGGTTATCAGGCAATGACAACGACAGCAGTTAACGTATCAGGTGGAGTAGGAATAGGCCTGAACATACTTACCTTCAATACAAGCGGATTCTACAGGTTTAATCCGGGAACGTACACACTTGGCAAGATAAGATTCAACGTAACAACACCGTTTAATGCGGATACGATGAAGTTCAGGAATTCACCGTTAGCAGTGCCAATAACGGTAGTATATGATTCCACACGGAAATGCGCATTCGGCGGAACGGCAACGGATTCAGCAAGATACAATACGATAAACCCGATAGTAACGGGAATAATCGGAGAGAATGTATTACCTAAGGAATTCAACCTTTACCAGAACTATCCGAATCCGTTCAACCCGGTAACGTCAATAAAGTACGACGTACCCCAGAACTCATTTGTGAGCATAAGGGTATATGACGTAACAGGCAAGCAAATCATGGACCTTGTAAACGGAGAACAGGCGGCAGGAGTATATGAGGCAGT
>Ga0208980_10001195_pt1 | contig 15557 bp, 14 predicted proteins | sample WetSurMetagenome_3_FD_187993 | JGI IMG/M metagenome (GOLD analysis project Ga0208980, IMG submission 187993) | Wetland microbial communities from Twitchell Island in the Sacramento Delta, sample from surface sediment Aug2011 Site A1 Bulk (version 2) | ecosystem: Environmental > Aquatic > Marine... | reverse complement strand
GACCGGCGCGATCTATGGCGTGCGGCTGCTGGCGCGACTGCGAGAACTGCAAGTCCAGACGCATCTGGTCGCGACCCCCGCGGGCGTCGTCAACGCGCACCACGAGCTCGGCCTCGACCGCAAATCCCTCGAGGCGCTCGCGGACCATGCGTACAGCCCGGCCGATGTCGGTGCAGCGATCGCCAGCGGGTCGTTCGCGACGCAGGCGATAGCGGTCGCACCGTGCTCGATGCGAACGCTGGGATCTGTGGCGCACGGACTGGCCGACAACCTGCTGACGCGCGCCGCCGACGTGGCGCTGAAAGAGAGGCGTCGCCTGTTGCTGATGGTGCGCGAGACTCCCTTGAATCTGGCTCACCTGCGCAACATGACCGCCGTGACCGAAATGGGCGGAGTGATCTTCCCGCCGCTTCCCGCCTTCTACCTCCGACCGCGAAGCATCGCCGAGATGGTCGACGAATCCGTCGAGCGCGTCCTCTCGCTTCTCGGCGTGGTGGGTGCGTCGCCAACGCCCTGGCTGGGGGTCTGAACGTCAACGGGCGGGTTTGTCGCCCGGTTCCCACGCCTTGCGCGCCCCGAGCACCGCGGCGGGATATTCGCCGCGGCCGCGGCTGCCGTTGTAGCGTCCGAGCGCCATGAACAGGTCGCCGTTCTCCAGGTTGAGGTAGTGGCGAAGGATGACGCAGCCGAAGCGGAGATTGGTCTGCATGTGGAACAGGCGGCTCGCGTCGCCATCGCCGATGAGCCGTGCCCAGAACGGCATCACCTGCATGTAGCCGCGCGCCCCGGCGCTCGAGACGACATACTTGCGAAAGCCACTTTCCACCTGCACGAGACCGAGCACGAGCGAAGGCTCGAGACCGGCGCGCTTGGCCTCGTACCAAAGGGTCTCGAGAAATTCGACGCGGGTCATGTGCTCCGCGGTGTGGCGCTTCAGGTGCTCGCTGGTGCTCCCCAGCCATCGCAGGTATCGCAGGCGATCCTCGGTGGAGTCGAAGGCGGGCCGGGGAGGCGCCGCGTTGGCGATCGCCATTGCGAGCGCCGACCGCACCGCGTCCGCGAGCGGTTCCTCGACCTGCGCACCAGCCAGTGCAGGCCTCGGCGCGAGAGGCATCAAGCCGAACGCGAGAACACCACGCCGCCGGATCATCCGCCGAGCTTGGCCTTCAAGGAGGCCGTGATTTCGCCTGCCGGCATGCGCGAAGCCTGGGTCTCGCGGCGACCCTGGAGTTCCAACTGCCCTTCCTTCAGCCCGCGCTCCGAGATCACGACGCGGTAAGGCACGCCGATCAACTCCCAGTCAGCGAACATGGCCCCCGGCCTTTCCCCGCGATCGTCGAGGATCACGTCGATGCCGAGCGCGGCGAGTTCGTCGTGCAGACGGTCGGCGGCCGTCTTCACCTCGACGGATCGGTCGTAGCCGATCGGACAGATCACGACGGCGAACGGCGCCATCGAGTCGGGCCAGATGATCCCGCGCTCGTCGTGGTTCTGCTCGATCGCGGCGCCGAGCAGGCGCGTGATGCCGATGCCATAGCAACCCATCTCCATCAGTTGCGGCTTGCCGGACTCATCGAGGTAGGTGGCATTCATAGCTGCGGAGTACTTGGTGCCGAGGTAGAAGACATGCCCGACTTCGATGCCGCGCTGGATCGCAAGCGATCCGCGGCCGTCGGGCGAGGGATCACCAGGCACGACATTGCGGATGTCGGCCACCAGGTCCGGCTCGGGCAGATCACGCCCCCAGTTGACGCCGGTGATGTGAAAGTCCGCTTCGTTGGCGCCGCAGACGAAGTCATTCATCGCGTCGACACTGCGGTCGACGACGATTCGGACTGGACGCTTCGTGCCGATCGGCCCCAGGTAGCCGGGTTTGCAACCGAAATGGCTTTCGATCTCGGCGACCGTCGCAAAGCGGAATCCAGCTGCGAGTCCCGGCAGCTTGCCGGCCTTGACCTCATTGAGCGAATGATCGCCGCGCACCAGCAGCAGCCATATCGTCGTGCCGCCCGGGTTTCCCGCCTCGTCGCGCTCGTCGGTCGCGAGGACCAACGACTTGACTGTCGTCGCAAGCGGCACGCCGAGCAACGCGGCCACGTCCTCGCAGGTGCTCTTGCCCGGCGTTGGCGTGCGCGTCAGGGGCCTGGCGGGTGCGCCGCGCGGCGCTGCCGGGGCGAGCGCCTCGGCGAGTTCGATGTTGGCCGCGTAGTCCGATCCGGGGCAATAGACGATCGCGTCTTCGCCGGTATCGGCGATGACCTGGAACTCCTGGGACAGATCACCGCCGATCGCCCCCGAATCTGCGGCGACGGCGCGGTAGCGCAAGCCGAAGCGATCGAAGATCGCGCAGTAAGCCCTGGACATCGACTCGTAGCTTCGGGCCGCGCTGTCACGGTCGCGATCGAAAGAATAGGCATCCTTCATCGTGAATTCGCGCCCCCGCATCAGGCCGAATCGCGGCCTGCGCTCGTCTCGGAACTTGGTCTGGATGTGATAGAAGTTCTTCGGCAGTTGTCGATAGCTGCGCAGTTCCTGACGCGCAATATCGGTGACGACCTCCTCGCTCGTCGGTTGGATGACGAAGTCGCGTTCGTGCCGGTCCTTGACGCGCAGAAGTTCGGGGCCCATCCCGCCGAAGCGGCCCGTCTCCTGCCAGAGTTCGGCCGGCTGCACGACCGGCATCAGCAACTCGATCGCGCCGGCGCGGTTCATCTCTTCGCGCACGATGGCCTCCACCTTGCGGATCACGCGCAAGCCCATGGGCATGTAGCTGTAGATGCCGGCGCCCAGACGTTTGATGAAGCCGCCGCGCATCATCAACTGGTGGCTTTTCACTTCCGCGTCCGCGGGCGCTTCCTTCAGGGTGGAAATGAAGAATTGGGAGGCTTTCATTGGCGCTCGTGCCATTGCGGGTCGGGTGGGAATGCTGCGGCCGGGTCTGGGACGAACGCTGCCAACGCGCAAGCGGGTAACCGCAGGGCTTGCAGGGCATCGTGCCGGTGCAATAATCGATTCAACGAAAAATCTGAGGTTGATTATGCTCGACCGTGAAGGCTTTCGGCCCAACGTCGGCATCGTCCTGCTGAACCATCGGAACCAGGTGTTCTGGGGCAAGCGGCTGCGCACGCACTCGTGGCAATTTCCACAGGGTGGCATCAAGCACGGCGAGACGCCAGAGCAGGCGATGTACCGCGAGTTGCACGAGGAGGTTGGCTTGCGGCAGGAGCATGTGCGCATCGTTGCGCGCACGCGCGACTGGCTGCGCTACGAGGTGCCCGACCACTTCATTCGCCGTGATGCGCGCGGTCATTACCGGGGCCAGAAGCAGATCTGGTTCCTGCTGCAGTTGACGGGCCACGACAGCGATTTGAATTTGCGCGCCACGGATCATCCCGAGTTCGACGCCTGGCGCTGGAACGAATACTGGGTGCCGCTGGAGGTCGTCATCGAGTTCAAGCGCGGCGTCTACGAGATGGCGCTGACCGAGCTTGCGCGTTTCCTGCCTCGCAGTGGCCACCATAACCGCTACCTGCGCGCCGGCATGCGGTCGGCACGGCACGACGACGAAGCAGCGCCGCCGTTGGGGCTCGACGCCGAGTGTCCGCCACCGCGTGCACCGGATGCGCCGCCCGCGGGCGGATAGCGCCCGCTCGCGCAGGTCTCTGTCGCGTCGCCCCGGGCCCAGGCGCTAATCGAGGGGGCAAAGAATCGCGAGCTGGCAGGGGTCCGATCAGGCCAACACCATGTTGTCGCGATGGATCATCTCGGGCTCGCCGGTAAAGCCCAACAGGCGTTCGAATTCGCTGGACGGCTTGCGTGCGATCAGCCTCGCCTCGGAGCTCGCGTAATTGGCGAGTCCGCGCGCCAATTCCACCCCTGCCAGATTGCGCACGGCGATCACGTCACCGCGTGCGAATTCACCCTGGACATCGACCATGCCGATCGGCAGCAGGCTCTTGCCCTCGTCGCGCAACTTGGCGACTGCGCCATCGTCGATCAGCACGGCGCCGCGCAGTTGCAGATGGTCCGCCATCCATTGCTTGCGTGCCGCGAGCTTGGGCGTCGACGCGAGCAGCGCCGTGCCGATGGCCTCGCCAGCGACCAGGCGCAGCAGCACGTCGGGCTCGCGTCCCGAAGCGATCACGGTCGATGCGCCGCTGCGTGCGGCACGTCGGGCGGCCAGCACCTTGGTCAGCATTCCGCCACGGCCGATGCTCGATCCCGCGCCGCCAGCCATGCGCTCGAGTTCCGGCGAACCGGCTTGCGCCTCGCCGATGAGGTGCGCTTCGGGAACCTTGCGTGGATCGGCTGAATACAGGCCGCGCTGATCGGTCAGGATCACGAGTGCGTCGGCCTCGACCAGATTGGCTACCAGGGCGCCGAGCGTGTCGTTGTCGCCGAACTTGATCTCCTCGTTGACGACCGTGTCGTTCTCGTTGATCACGGGCACGACCTTCAGTCCCAGCAGAGTCACGAGGGTGGAACGCGCGTTCAGGTAGCGCTCGCGGTCGGCGAGATCCGCATGGGTGAGCAGGACCTGCGCGCTTCGCATGCCGTGGGATCGCAGTTGCGTCTCGTACATCTGCGCCAGTCCCATCTGACCGACGGCCGCCGCCGCCTGAAGTTCGTGGACCTCCCTTGGCCGCGCAGTCCAGCCGAGCCGCTTCATCCCCTCGGCGATGGCGCCACTGGACACCATCACGACCTCGCGCCCCTGACCAGCCAGCAGCGCCAACTGGCGACACCAGTGGCCTATGGCCACGGCGTCGAGACCACGACCTTCGTCCGTGACAAGGCTGGAGCCGACCTTGACGACGATCCGGCGTGCAGTCTTGAGCGCCTCAGTCATGCTTGGCGACCGCGAGACGACCATCCGCCGCGAGGGGAAAGCGCGGATCGGGCAATGCCACTACCGGATTGCGCAGCGCCGAGACATGCTGATAGACGGCGCGAATCAGCGGCTCGCAACCTTCGCGCGTAAGGGCCGATATCTCGAAGACCGGCCCCTTCCAGCGCAAGCGTCGCACGAAATCGCCGACGCGCTTCGCACGTTCCGCCGTGGGCACCATATCGAGCTTGTTGAGGACGATCCAGCGCGGCTTGGCATACAGCGCGGCATCGTACTTCTTCAGTTCGGCCAGGATGACCCTTGCCTGTGCGACAGGGTCGACGCTCTCGTCGAACGGCGCGAAGTCCACGAGGTGCAGCAGCAAGTGGGTTCGTTGCAGGTGACGCAGGAACAGATGCCCCAACCCGGCGCCCTCCGCCGCGCCCTCGATCAGGCCCGGGATGTCGGCAACGACGAAGCTCTGCTCAGGTCCGACCCGCACCACACCCAGGTTCGGATGCAGCGTGGTGAACGGGTAGTCGGCGATCTTCGGACGCGCGTTGGAGATCGCCGCGATCAACGTCGACTTGCCCGCGTTGGGCATCCCGAGGAGGCCCACGTCGGCCAGTACACGCAGCTCGAGCCTGAGCTTGCGCGCCTCGCCCGGCCAGCCGGGCGTCTTCTGCCGCGGCGCGCGATTCGTGCTGGTCTTGAAGTGTAGATTTCCGAAGCCGCCGTCGCCACCCTTGGCAAGCATCACTTTCTCGCCCGGCGCCAGCAACTCGGCGATCTCCGTGCCGTCGTCGGCGTCGGTGATGATGGTGCCCATCGGCATGCGCAGCACGATGTCGTCGGCTGCCGCACCGAACTGGTCCGAACCTCGCCCTTGCTCGCCGTTGCGCGCCTCATGGCGGCGCGCGTAGCGGTAATCGATCAGCGTGTTCAGGTTCGGGTCACCCACGGCATAGACGCTACCGCCGCGGCCACCGTCGCCGCCGTTGGGGCCGCCGAACGGTATGAACTTTTCGCGGCGAAAGCTGACGCATCCGCTGCCGCCGTTTCCAGCGATCACATCGATGGTGGCTTCGTCGACGAATTTCATGCTGGCACCTGATCTGGCGATCGATGTTACGTTACGGTCCGTTCGCCCCGTGCAGGCACCGTGGAGCGCCGAGCTTGCTACGCCGTGCCGCGCCGAAAACAATGAAGCCCCGGCAGTGCGGGGCTTCTCTTACCGCCAACCGCCTTGGCGGCCTCGGGCCGTTACAGCGCGGCGACCGACACTGTCTGGCGGTTCAGCGGCCCTTTCAAGGCGAAGCTCACCTTGCCATCGACGAGCGCGAACAGCGTGTGGTCGCGGCCGCAGGCGACGTTCGTCCCGGCGTGAAACTTCGTCCCGCGCTGGCGAACGATGATCGAACCGGCGGGAATGACCTGTCCGCCGAACACTTTCACGCCCAGCATCTTGGGCTGAGAATCGCGACCGTTGCGCGTCGAGCCGCCGCCCTTCTTCTGTGCCATGGTTTAGCTCCTTGAACTCGAATCCGACCGCTGGTCAGGCGTCGACCGCACGGACCTGGATCTCGGTGAAATCCTGGCGATGCCCCTGACGCTTCTGGTAATGCTTGCGGCGGCGCATCTTGAAGATGCGAACCTTGTCATGGCGACCCTGCGCGAGCACGGTGGCCTTGACGGATGCACCGGCAACCAAGGGAGTCCCGACCTTCAGATCCGCGCCATCTCCGACGGCAAGAACCTGGTCGATCACGATCTCTTGGCCAACATCCGCAGCAATCTGTTCTATCTTGATCTTTTCGCCGACGGCAACCTTGTATTGCTTGCCACCGGTTCTTATGACCGCGTACATATCAGCCCTTTCCGATGAATGTCCCTCCCGAACCGGCAAAGATGGGTGCCGACAAGGGAACTCTACGGCGAGCGCAGAGCCGCGCATTTTAGCACAATGAGCCCGCAGCTCAGTACCAGCCTGCTCGGTCGGACCAACACCTCGGCGCCGCCGTTCGCGGATCCCACGCCGCTCGGCAACTGCGAATCGGGGCTTCCTATAATCCCTTGCTTCCTTTCGAGTCCAGATTGCATTCCCCCACGCAGATCATCACCCGGGTGCCCGGCTCCGTGCTGCCGATGAGCGCCGAGATGGAGCAGGTCGACGCCGTCATTCAGGCCCGGCTGGTATCCGCAGTTGCACTGGTCAACCAGATCTCGGCCTACATCATCGGCGCCGGCGGCAAGCGCATTCGTCCGCGCCTCGTGCTTCTGTTCGCCAGCGCGCTCGGGTTCGACGGACCAGAACGCTTCGAACTGGCGGCCATCGTCGAGTTCATCCACACGGCGACACTGTTGCACGACGACGTCGTGGACGAGTCGGGGCTGCGACGGGGACGCAAGACCGCGAACGCACTCTTCGGCAATGCAGCAAGCGTTCTGGTTGGCGACTTCCTTTACTCCCGTGCGTTCCAGATGATGGTGTCGGTCAATCGGATGCGCGTCCTCGACGTGCTGGCCGACGCCACGAATGTCATTGCCGAGGGTGAAGTGCTGCAGTTGATGAACATGCACGACCCCAATCTGGCCGTCGACGCCTACCTGCGCGTGATCCGCTTCAAGACTGCAAAGCTCTTCGAAGCGAGTTCACGCCTGGGTGCTGTGCTTGCCGAATCCGAACCTGCAGTCGAGGAAGCATGCGCCAGCTACGGCCGGTCGCTGGGTACTGCGTTCCAACTGGTCGACGACTTGCTCGACTATGAGGGTGCGACGACACAGTTGGGCAAGAACGTTGGGGATGACCTTCGGGAAGGCAAGCCGACCTTGCCTCTGCTGGTTGCGATGGCGCGTGGAAGCGAGGACGAGCGTCTGCTGATCCGACAAGCAATCGAGCACGGCGAAGTCGCTCGCCTGAGCGACATCGTGGAGATCGTCCGCCGCACCGGCGCGCTCGAGAGTACACGCGATGCGGCACGTGCCGAAGCCGACATCGCACGCAAGAGCCTGGCCCTCTTGCCAGCATCGCCGACTCGGGAAGCTCTGCTAGAATTGTGCGTTCACTCAGTCGAGCGTTCGTCTTGAATGTACGGCTGCGGCAGCGCGGACGCGCTGCGACGGTGGGTCGTTTCGGCCCACCAATACGGGGTGTAGCTTAGCCTGGTAGAGCGCTACGTTCGGGACGTAGAGGCCGGAGGTTCGAATCCTCTCACCCCGACCAGACCATCCGCTGCCCCGTTCGAACAATTTGCCGGGAACGCGTTGCAATTTGTTGCAGATCACCGATTCCTGCCATCGGGATTTGTTGCCTTTTCGCGGGCTGTTCACCGTTTACAGGGGTGGCCGAATCGACGATGATTCTGGCGACTTCACCTCGTGAAACTGCACCTTTGGCCCTTGATACTTTGCCGGACGCACCCCAATCCTCGCTCTCGGGCGTGGCGCGGGTGCTCGTTCACGCCGGCAAACTGAACGCCAAGACCGCGGAGGACCTGGCGCGCGGCGCCAAGGAAAGGCGAGTCAGCTTCATTTCCTCCGTCATCAGCACCGGTGCGGTGTCTTCGGCCGATTTGGCGCACACGCTGGCTTCGGCGCTTGCCCTCCCGTTACTCGACCTGAATGCGGTCGATGCGCAACATCTTCCGCGCGCGGTGATCGACAGCAAGCTGGCAGCGCAATATCAGATTCTGGTGCTGGGCCGGCGCGGCAATCGGCTGTTCATCGGCGGTGCCGATCCGACCGACCAGGAGGCCGTCGAGCGCATCAAGTTCGCGACCCAGCTCTCGCCGGAGTGGGTGATCGTCGAACACGACAAGCTCTCCAGGCTGCTGGAGGCGGCAAGCGCGAGCGCGAACGAGACACTCGAGTCCTTGGCGTCGGCCGACTTCGAATTCGATGTCACCGACGAAATGAGCGCGGGCAGCGAAGCCGCCGAGGTCGCTTCCGAAGTCGAGGACGCGCCGGTCGTTCGCTTCCTGCAGAAGATGCTCATCGACGCGATCAACGCGCGCGCCTCCGACCTTCACTTCGAACCGTACGAGTATCACTATCGCGTGCGCTTCCGCATCGATGGCGAACTGCGCGAAATCACGCAGCCGCCGATCGCGATCAAGGACAAGCTTGCTTCTCGCATCAAGGTGATCTCGCGTCTGGATATCGCCGAAAAGCGCGTGCCGCAGGACGGCCGAATGAAGCTCAAGTTCGGCAGCAAGGCGATCGACTTCCGGATCTCCACGCTCCCGACGCTTTTCGGCGAGAAGATCGTGATCCGGATCCTCGACCCTTCCAGCGCCAAACTCGGCATCGAGGCACTCGGCTACGAGAAGATCGAGAGGGATCGCCTGCTCAAGGCGATCGAGCGCCCTTACGGCATGATTCTCGTCACCGGCCCCACCGGCAGTGGCAAGACGGTCTCGCTCTACACCTGCCTGAACCTCCTGAATCAACCCGGCGTGAACATCTCTACCGTCGAGGATCCGGCGGAAATCAATCTGCCGGGAATCAACCAGGTCAACGTGAACGACAAGGCGGGGCTGAACTTCGCGACCGCGCTCAGATCCTTTCTGCGCCAGGACCCCGACGTGATCATGGTCGGCGAGGTCCGCGACCTGGAGACAGCCGATATCGCCATCAAGGCCGCACAGACCGGGCACCTGGTGATGTCCACGCTGCATACCAACGATGCGCCCTCGACGCTCACGCGCTTGCTCAACATGGGTGTTGCGCCGTTCAACATCGCTTCCAGCGTGCTGCTGATCAGTGCGCAGAGGCTGGTACGCAAGCTCTGCGACAACTGCAAGAAGCCGGCGGAGTTTCCGCGCGAAGCCATGCTCAAGGCCGGCTTCAAGCCCGAGGAACTCGACGGCACCTGGAAGCCCTACCGCGCCATCGGGTGCTCGAACTGCACCAACGGTTACAAAGGTCGCGTTGGCGTCTACCAGGTCATGCCGATCACCGAAGAGATCCAGCGCATCATCCTGGCCGAAGGTACATCGATGGACATCGCGGCGCAGGCGCAACGCGACGGTGTGCGCGACTTGCGGCAGTCCGGCCTGGTCAAGGTGCGCGGTGGCGTGACGACACTCGAGGAGATCATCGCGGCCACGAACGAGTGAATCGCGCCGAACTCGAGCAATTCGACGACTGACTTCAACCCTGGGGCGGGACGCCAAAGCGTCCCTGAAGAACGATGGCGACTGCAGCAGCCGCGAAGAACATCAAGGAACTGGTGTTCGAATGGGAAGGCAAGGACAAGAACGGCAAGGTCGTTCGGGGCGAGATCCGCTCGGGCGGCGAGGCGATGGTCAACGCCAATCTGCGCCGCCAGGGGATCATGGTCACGCGCGTCAAGAAGCGCCGCATGAGCGGCGGTCGCGCGATCAAGCAGAAGGACATCGCGATCTTCACGCGTCAGTTGTCCACGATGATGCGCGCCGGCGTGCCACTGCTGCAATCGTTCGATATCGTGGCGCGCGGCAGCACGAATGCACGGATGACGAAGCTGCTAACCGACATCCGCGAAGACGTCGAGACCGGCACCAGCCTGTCGGCTGCATTTCGCAAGCACCCGATGTACTTCGACGCGCTGTACTGCAACTTGGTCGAGGCCGGTGAGGCCGCCGGCATCCTGGAGGCGCTGCTGGATCGCCTGGCAACGTACCAGGAAAAGACGATGGCGCTGAAGAACAAGATCAAGTCGGCCCTCGTCTACCCGGTTGCGGTCCTCGTGGTCGCGTTCGTCGTGTTGACAGTGATCATGATCTTCGTGATCCCTGCCTTCGAGGATGTGTTCAAGTCCTTCGGTGCAGACCTGCCAGCACCGACGCTGCTCGTTATCGCGATGTCGAAGTTCTTCGTCAGTTACTGGTGGGCAATCTTCGGTTTCCTGGGCGGCGGCACTTACTTCTTCCTGCAGTCGTGGAAGCGTTCGGTCAAGATGCAGATGGTGATGGACCGGTTGCTGTTGCGGATTCCGGTCTTCGGCGAACTCGTCAACAAGTCGTCCGTGGCGCGCTGGACACGCACGTTGTCGACGATGTTTGCCGCTGGCGTGCCGCTCGTCGAGGCACTCGATTCGGTGGGAGGTGCTTCGGGCAACGCCGTATTCGCGGAGGCGACAGAGGCCATCCAGCGCGACGTCTCGACGGGGTCGGGTCTGTCGGCGTCGATGCAGGCGACTGGCGTGTTTCCGATCATGGTCCTGCAGATGTGCGCCATCGGCGAGGAGTCGGGCGCGCTGGATCAGATGCTGGGCAAGGCAGCGGAGTTCTACGAGGACGAAGTCGACGAGGCGGTCAAGGGCCTGTCGAGTTTGATGGAGCCGTTCATCATCGTCATCCTGGGCGTTCTGATCGGTGGCATCGTGGTCTCCATGTACCTGCCGATCTTCAAGCTGGGTCAGGTCGTTTGATGCTTCGCCCCGCAGCGCGCAGCGCAAGCTGACCGCCGATGGATGCGTCGCTGCAGCATGCGCTGCTGTCACCTTTGGTCGTCGCGCTGTTCGGGCTGTGCGTCGGCAGCTTTCTGAACGTCGTCATTCACCGCCTGCCGCAGATGCTCGAACGAAGATGGCGGGTCGACAGCGCCGAGATGCTGGGAGTCGACCCGTCCAAGTTCACCGCCCCTGGAGAGGCGATCACTCTCTCGCGGCCGCGCTCCCGTTGCCCGGCATGCGGGCATGCGATCGCCTGGCACGAGAATGTTCCGATCCTGAGCTATCTGAGGCTCGGGGGGCGCTGTTCTGCGTGCAGGACGCCTATCTCGCTACGCTATCCGCTGGTCGAACTTCTTACGGCAGTACTGTTTGCGGCTGTCGCGGCGCGCTTCGGGCCGCAACCTGCAGCGCTGTTGTGGTGCGGCTTCGTCGCCGCCCTGATCGCGCTGACCGGGATCGACTGGGACACCACGCTGCTTCCCGACGACCTGACATTGCCACTGCTTTGGGCCGGCCTCGCCGCCAGCGCAATCGGTTGGACGATCGCGTTGCCGCAAGCATTGTGGGGCGCAATCGTGGGCTACCTTTCACTGTGGTCGGTGTACTGGCTGTTCAAGCTCGCCACGGGGAAGGAAGGCATGGGCCATGGCGACTTCAAACTGCTCGCGGCGCTCGGCGCATGGCTCGGTTGGCAGATGATCCTGCCCATCGTGCTCGGCGCGTCGGTGCTTGGCGCATTGGTCGGTATCGGCATGAAGTTCAGCGGTGCGCTGCGCGAGGGCCGCTACGTACCGTTCGGGCCATTCCTGGCCGGCGCTGGCATCGTCGTTCTGCTGGCGGGGTCGGAACGGGTACTCGGCTGGCTTGGTTGGGCCTGACCGTCCTTCGCGCTGCCGTTCGCATCGTCGTCGCGCCATGCACATCGGCCTGACCGGCGGCATCGGAAGCGGCAAGAGCACGGTCGCAGCGATGCTGGCACGCCACGGCGCGACGATCGTCGATACCGACGCCATTGCACGCCAACTCACGCTGCCGCGGGGCGCTGCGGTGGCAGCTGTGGCAGAGGCGTTCGGCAATGCGATCCTCGATGCAGACGGCGGACTCGATCGCGCAGCGATGCGTGACCTCGTGTTCAGCGATACGACGGCCAGGCGTCGGCTCGAGGCGATCCTGCATCCGATGATCGGCGCCGAGGCTGGGCGCCAAGCCGGCGCCACAGCCGGCGCCGTCGTCTTCGACGTGCCGCTGCTCGCGGAGTCGAGTCACTGGCGGGACCGGGTCGAGCGCGTGCTGGTGGTCGATTGCCTCGAAGCCACGCAACTCGCTCGCGTACTGCAACGGCCAGGCTGGACGCTGCAGACGGCGAAGGCCGTCATTGCGCAGCAGGCGTCGCGCAGCGCGCGTCGAGCCTGCGCCGATGCGGTGATTTTCAACGACGGTCTCTCGCTCGACGAACTCGACCTCGAGGTCGGTTCCCTCTGCAAAGCCTGGTCCTTGGCCGGTTGAGCGGATCGGTCTCGGTCCGGCCCTGTGGAACAATTCAATCTCTAAGCACTGCCGCTTCGAAAGCACGCCTTGGTTCTCTACGAGTACCCCTTCAACGAGAGCATCCGCACGATGCTGCGGCTCGAGCACCTGTTCGACCGGCTGGGACAGCTCGTGGCGCGCGAAGCTCCCGTGGATCATCACTATGCGCTGGCCACCATCTTCGAGATCATGGACGTCGCTTCACGTGCGGATCTGAAGTCCGATCTGCTCAAGGACCTCGAGCGGCACAAGGTGCAACTCGGCAGCTATCGCGGCAACCCCTCCATCTCGGAAGCGGCGCTCGACGACGTGATCGGCCGCATCGACCGCGCGTTCAGCGGGCTGAATCAGTTGCCCGGCAAGGCGGGGCACGCGTTGACGGCAAACGACTGGCTGATGAGCATCCGCAGCCGTATCAGCATTCCGGGCGGCACTTGCGAGTTCGATCTGCCGGCCTACTACGCATGGCAGCAGTTCGGCGCGGTCCGGCGACAGGCCGACCTGGCGCAATGGGCGTCCTCGCTGATGCCCCTGGCCGAGGCGCTTCAGGTGCTGCTCAAGCTACTTCGCGATTCGGGCGTGCCGCACAAGGTTGCCGCCAGCGCCGGTCAGTACCAGCAAAGCCTGCCGCCGGGGCGCAGCTATCAGTTGCTGCGCCTGCACATCGATCCCGAGCTGCAACTGGTGCCCGAGATCAGCGGGCACCGCTTGATGGTGCTGATCCGGCTGATGCGCCAGGATGCCGAGGGGCGGCTCAAGCCCAGCGGCAGCGACGCGAGCTTCGAGCTAACGTTGTGCGCCTGACGGGACCGGACTGGCAGTGAGTGTTCCCACCACCGCGCGGACCGTGCGCTGTCCAAGCTGCGGCGGTTCCAGCGTGTATTCGCCCGACAACCCGTTCCGCCCGTTTTGCAGCGAACGCTGCAAGAACCTCGACTTCGGCGCCTGGGCCAGCGAAGCCTACCGCGTGCCGGCCGCGCCGCCGCCGGAAGACCGACCGGCACCGGCGGCGGAATAGCTGGGGGCCGCCACCAGACCGTCACATCGGGTCATTCGCTTCAGGCGAGTCGCCCGTGGCAATGCTTGTACTTCTTGCCGCTCCCGCATGGGCAAGGATCGTTGCGCCCGACCTTGGGCACTTGCACCGCCTGGGTCGACGGATCCGTCTCCTGCGCCACGCTCCCGTCTTCATTGGGGTGCGTGTAGGTCACGTTGCTGATGCGCTCGGCCTGTGCCTCGATCTCCTCGGCGGCCTGCGTCGCCTCTTCCTGCGACTGGATGCGCACCGTCATCAGCACGCGCGTGACGTCCATCTTGACGACGTCGAGCATCTGGCTGAACAGCTCGAAGGCCTCGCGCTTGTACTCCTGCTTGGGATTCTTCTGCGCGTATCCGCGCAGGTGGATGCCCTGACGCAGGTAATCGAGCGCGGCGAGGTGTTCACGCCAATGGCTGTCGATCGACTGCAGCAGGATCATGCGCATGAATGGCGTGAACTGCTCGAGCCCGACGCGCTCGAGCTTCGCGTCGAAACTGGCGTCGGCTGCCTTGACGACCTTCGCGACGAGATCCTCATCGGTGATCGCTTCCGCCGCGTCGACGTCCGACTTCAACGAGACCTCGAGCTGCCATTCGTCGCGCAGAACCTTCTCGAGGCCGACGAGGTCCCATTGCTCCTCGACGCTGCCGTCGGGCACATAGGTGCGCACGACGTCTTGCATCGTCCCTTCACGCAGGCTGGCGATCTGAGCGAGCAGCGTGTCCGCCTCGAGGATGTCGTTGCGCTGCTGGTAGATCACCTTGCGCTGATCGTTCGCGACGTCGTCGTATTCGAGCAGTTGCTTGCGGATGTCGAAGTTGCGCGCCTCGACCTTGCGCTGCGCGCTTTCGATGCTGCGCGACACGATGCCGGCCTCGATCGCTTCGCCGTCGGGCATCTTCAGCTTCTCCATGATCGCGCGCACGCGATCGCCGGCGAAGATGCGCATCAACGGATCGTCGAGCGACAGATAAAAGCGCGAGGACCCGGGGTCGCCCTGGCGGCCGGAGCGGCCACGCAGCTGGTTGTCGATGCGTCGCGACTCGTGGCGCTCGGTGGCGATGATGCGCAGGCCGCCCTGCGCCTTCACCGCTTCGTGCAGCCCTTGCCACTCGTCCTGCAGCTTCTTCGCGCGCGCAGCCTTCTCCTCGTCGCTCAGCGACTCATCGGCGACGAGGAACTTGATCTGGTTCTCGACGTTGCCACCCAGCACGATGTCGGTGCCGCGGCCGGCCATGTTGGTGGCGATCGTGATCACGCCCGGACGGCCCGCCTGCGCCACGATCTGGGCCTCCTTCTCGTGCTGCTTGGCGTTGAGCACCTGGTGCTGCAGCTTGGCCTTGTTCAACAACTCCGACACCACCTCTGAGTTCTCGATCGACGTCGTTCCCACCAGCACCGGCTGGCCGCGTGCGTGGCAGTCGCGGATGTCGGCGACGACCGCCTCGTGCTTCTCGCGCTCCGTCTTGTAGACGAGGTCGAGCTCGTCCTTGCGGATGGTCGGCATGTTGGGTGGGATCACGACGGTCTCGAGACCGTAGATCTCCTGGAATTCGTAGGCCTCCGTGTCCGCCGTTCCGGTCATGCCGGCGAGCTTGCCGTACATGCGGAAGTAGTTCTGGAACGTGATCGACGCAAGCGTCTGGTTCTCGCTCTGGATCTGCACGCCCTCCTTGGCCTCGACCGCCTGGTGCAGGCCGTCCGACCAGCGCCGGCCCGTCATCAGG
>Ga0208980_10001194_pt1 | contig 15561 bp, 16 predicted proteins | sample WetSurMetagenome_3_FD_187993 | JGI IMG/M metagenome (GOLD analysis project Ga0208980, IMG submission 187993) | Wetland microbial communities from Twitchell Island in the Sacramento Delta, sample from surface sediment Aug2011 Site A1 Bulk (version 2) | ecosystem: Environmental > Aquatic > Marine... | reverse complement strand
TGCCACCACCCTTTCCAAAGAGGTCAATCTCCTCCCCGCAATGAGGGCAGATCATCCCGCTCATGTTCTCGATAATCCCAAGTACGGGTACTTCGAGTTTCTGGATAAATTTGGCAGATTTCCGCGCATCAAGTGTCGCGACATCCTGGGGGGTTGTGACAATTACTGCCCCGCGGAGATTCGGGGCGAGCTGGGCAATGGTAAGCGCCTCGTCACCAGTTCCTGGCGGCAGGTCAACAACCAGGTAATCGAGTGGCCCCCAGTTCACTTCGTTGAGGAACTGCTGAATCGCAGCCATCTTCATAGGACCACGCCAGATGATCGGTGTACTCGTGTCTGGCAGAAGGAATGCCATCGAGATCACCGAGAGCTTGCCGGTGATATGGACGGGTTCTATCATTTCGCCCATAAGAGCCAGCTTATGATCCTCAATACCCAGCATCTTGGGGATGTTCGGGCCATGCATGTCGAGGTCTAAAAGCCCGACCCTGAAACCATGGTTGGAAAGGGCATAAGCAAGATTTACCGACACGGTGGATTTACCCACGCCACCTTTCCCTGAAAGTACCATAATGACATGCCGTACATCGACCTTTGCTTTAGGGGGGAGGCCTGCCGGCCCGTTCTTTGCCGACGCGCAGGTTGTTGCAGTCGGGCAGGTGTCGCACTCCTTCTTGCACTCCTCATCATCATCCTTCTTTCTGGTATCTTTTTTCGTCATGGGATGCCTCTTATAAAAAAATTCACTACTATACTCTCATCAGTTATCCTTTGCATGCAATAAAGATGTGGAGATGCCTGCAAAAATTGCGATCTTTTATTGTTTTACCGAATCGAGATCTGCCGAATAGGGTTTAATATCAAGTAATGGCGTTCCATCGAGCGCATCAAGACCTCGTACAAAAAGCAGGTTTCCTTCCCGACGGATTAGTTCAACAATGCAAATGCCAATCGGGTTCGGGCGATCAGGAGAGCGTGTGGCAAATACTCCATGCTCAATCCCAGTGTGAGGAGGGATCGCTTTGAGGGTGGTTCGATCGGAGCGGTCGAGCCAGTACAATACAATAAGGTAAGGCTCCTGCTCAACATCCTGCAGACCCTCAGAAAACTCCGGCAGTATTTCTAGAGTAACAAGAGCATCAGAAAACCTGCCCTGCCTCGGAGCGTCTTCACGAGAAAGATATGGGGAGTGTATTATGCCAATCGCCGTGACGATAAAAGAATTCATGGCTGGTGTAATTGGATGCATCTGTTTTGGTATCCATTTCAGAATATAAGAGACTGGTGATAGATGACAATAAACCGAAATGTTAATTTTCTCAGTCTGGATTGTGTAGTAATAATGGAGCGTCTGATTGTTTCACTGGATTTTTTAGAGTTTCCTCCAACGCATACCTGTGATGGGGAGAACATCTCTCCCCGTCTTATATTAAAAGGGCTGAATGCGCAATCGGTTGCTGTGATGGTCTTTAATCCTTTTAACAAATCCTGCTGTTCATATACCCCGTGGATCATCTGGAACCTTCCAGCTGTTCCGCTGATCCCTGCGGGTATCCCACGTCAGGGTATAGTCACCGAGCCCATCGCAGCAGTGCAGGGTGTTAACGACAAAGGAGAAATTGGGTATACTGGTCCATGTCCGCCACATGGAGAGATGATACGGTACCAGTTCAAGGTATATGGGCTTAACAGGATGCTAGACCTTAAATCTGGGTCTGACAAACACGAACTTGTCTCAGCAATGAAAGGACACGTAGTACAGTTTGGCGAAACGGTCGCAATCTGCTCACGGTAATTAAAAAAGCGGTTCAATAACAAATGGCATTTATTATACACCACGAAGTCATCCCAAGTTATGAGATGACAAAAAATCCGGTAATTCCCGGTTATTTTATTATCCGATACCGCCAGAATGGTTTTTTGTAAATTTTTCTAAGACCCGGTTACAGAAATACTGCCATATTTTTTACGGTATTTTTAAGGGATTGGAGGTATGATGTCTTTGTAAATGAATCCCGTAGAAGATCATAAGCATTCACTTGAGCCTGGACTGGAGTCAGTTATACGGTCATATATCAGTAAACGGGATGCTCTTCTATCACCACTTGCTGCGACAAGCGCTGACGCAGTGCGAAGGCACAACAGAAAAGCGGACGATATCCGTACTCCATATACCCGGGATGCTGATCGGATCATCCATACAAGGGCATACACCAGGTACATCGACAAGACCCAGGTCTTTTATCTTGTCGAAAACGACCATATCACCCATCGTGTAATCCACGTGCAGATCGTATCGAAGATTGCACGGACGATCGGGCGATGCCTGCGACTGAATGAAGATCTGATTGAGGCAATTGCCCTTGGCCATGATATCGGTCATATCCCTTACGGGCATTTTGGGGAAACATGCCTGTCGGAACTCTGCGAGCAATATGGGATTGGCAGATTTTTCCATAATGTACAGAGCGTTCAATTTCTTGATCGTATTGAAGACTGCGACCTCACCATGCAGGTACTGGATGGGATTCTCTGTCATAATGGGGAGGCTGACGATCTCAGGATCTCACCGGAGGTCTGCCTGAACTGGTTGGCATTTGACAAAAAAGTACAGGACAATGCAGATGGCAGGCGTACAAAAGCACCGATGACGCTGGAAGGTTGTGTTGTAAAATTTTCTGACACCATCGCATACATCGGCAGGGATGTACAGGACGCTCGTGAGGTGGGATTGATTGGGCCTGCAACTCCTCTTCCCAAGGAATGCCGGGATATGCTGGGGGATTCCAACCGGGAAATTATCAACACACTCATTTACGATCTTTTAGAAAATAGTGACACGGATGATGGTGGTTATATCTCGTATAGTCCGGAGGTGGAAAAAGCACTCATTTCCCTACGCGCTTTTTCTAAAATCCACATTTATAATAACAAAAAACTCACTTCAGAACGGGAAAAAGTAAGGCAGATGTATGCTACCCTGTTTGCTACATACCTGAATGATCTGGAAGAAGAGTTACAGTACTCAAAAATTTTTACCGATTTTATTGACACCAGCTGGATAAGCCAGAATTATCTTTCTTCCGCTACGTTACCGGAGCTGGTACGGGACTTTATCGCTGGTATGACTGATCGGTATTTTGCAAAACGGTACGAGGAATGTGTAATCCCACGCAGGGTTGAGGGAAAATTTTCATTTTAATAAGTTATCAGTCACATTTACTTTTAGGATGAGTCCAGCCGGTAAACCCGCAGTAAATGCACCCGATCCCTTCACAATGAGTGCATGGTTTTTTGGGGGCAGGTACAAGAACAACCCCGGTTTTATTGCAGTAAAGGCATCCTGATCCACCACAGTGTGCACATTGTGCGGATTCGTAGACTTGTTTTCGCTGTGGTATCGTAAGCATCCCCCAGCTATGACAATTTATCCTGATAAATGTCTAAAAACAGAGTCATTCATCCTCCTCATCAAGGTACCCATCAAGTGCATCGAGAACCTCTGAGGTTGACTGGAAGCGCTTGGCTGGATCTTTTTCAAGACATTTTAGGATAATTTTTTCTACTATTGCCGCATCAGAATTGAACTCTGATGGGGGAATCGGCTGCACCCTCATAATCGCATTTCCGACTTCAACAATACTCTCACCACCAAACGGAACCGAGCCAGTTACCAGTTCGTAGAAGACCACACCTAGTTGGTAGATATCGGTCCGTTCATCGGTCCTTCCAAACTCCGATGGAGAGACCTGTTCTGGAGCGGCATAGGAAAGTGAGAACCCTGCAATGCTGGAATTTTTTACCTCATTGGTAAGCACCTTACTCATCCCCCAGTCTGTAATTTTAGGAACGAAGTCTTTGTCAAGAAGGATATTGTGGGGCTTGATATCTCGGTGGATGAAACCCTGCTCATGAGCATATTTCAAACCGTCCGCTATACTTCTGATCAGGTGTACCGCTTTCCAGACGGGGATTGGTTTTTCGATCGCTTCGAGCGAATCGGGCACATACTCCATCTCAACAAAGAGAACAGGGAGGATATTAAGGGCCGTTACTTTTACGATATTGGGATGTCGCAGGGTCTCCCATGCCGCAATCTCATTTAAAAAGGATTTCCCGGTTATTTCATCGAAACTTATCGGGATCTTCACTGCCACCATTACAGAATCTGATTTTCGACGAGCGGAGAAAACCCATGCGATACCGCCTCTTCCGATATATTTAATCTCGGTATATTTATTTTCCAGTTCATTTGGGAAGTAGCTCATTTGTTCCGCTATAGATGTATAAGTCCTGGATGCTCCCGGGACTGCTGCACCTGTTTCGGGAAGCGTTGCAGCGGGGCTAATCCGGGGGGGGGACGTCCTCGAAATCTTTTGCTGGGGTGGTGTTTCTTGACTATTTGAGAGAACCTCCTGCCTGCTTTCTTGATGTTTTAGGTATCTGAAAATGATCAAAACTACTTCAATTGCGAGAAGCAGCACAATGAGTTCACCTACAAGGACGTCTGTAGGTGGTCTGATACCGGTTTTTTCTGCAGAGGTCTGGGGGGTTGAAGAGAGAATCGGGGTCGTTTCAGGAATGGTAGTAGGAGTGCGTGAAACCTGTGATATCCCCAGAAATGTCGGCAGAGGCATTGGTTGAGCTGTGGTTATCCCTCCCTTGGAAGGTACAACGTCATGGTAATAGGGAAATGGGTCCATCAGGGGAAATGCATCATTGATGGTCTGATTGAATTCAAGGATCTCATTCGGATTTGCTCCAATAATATACGAGGAATCACCAATCCCATCACCATTTTTATCCTTTCCACGGTAATTGCTCCAATAATTACCCATATAGCTCTGTTTATTATTACCGAGGTAGGTATACGTAAACTGATCAGGAGAAGACCAGACCGAAGTCGCGCTTTTGGAGATTACGTTCTCAGTGTTGTCAAAATTGTTGCGGAATATATGGTTTGAGAGAGAATATTTGTCAAGTTCAATACCGATTGAATTTTTTGATACGATATTTTCTTCAATCAGGTTATCGTTTGAGGATTCAAGTGCAATTCCGGACTCGCTGCTATTAGTAATATTATTGCCATAAATGGTATTATTCATCGCTGACTGGAGCAAGATACCTTTGGCAGTGTTCAGGACTGTATTGCGTCCGATGGTGTTCTCCCTGGACTTCACAAGGATGCCATTAAGTAACTCAATGTTCTGAAAGGTAAATCCTTCAACTCTGCAGCCATCGGCAAGAATTTCCATCGCGTTTCGTTTATTCGCTGGATCAATTATTGGTGCCCCGCCTCCGCTATCAATACCGATAAGATTTATCTTTTTATCGAGCAGGAGGTTTTCCCGGTAAGTCCCACTATTCACCAGAATTGTATCCCCGGGAATAGACTGATTAATCGCTTCCTGAATGCTGGTATATTCGGCACCTGTGGGAGCAACGGTATATTCTGATGCATCTGCTGCAGGTATGCTGATAATAGAAATGAGAGTGATTACAACTATATAGCAGATAAGGCGTTGTATCGGAATCATAGGCAGCGACTGTAATATTTTTTCTTGTTAAACCGAAGTTTTTTTATTATATTTTTCTCTCCTTCCGAGCAGAGATTCATCTGGGTATGTATCAGTTTTCCTGCGGGATGATAATGAGAAGTTTAACACCAAATAATCCTTTGGAGAACTCAATGAGATCTCCATCATGGATTAAAACACGTGTATTTTTTTCAAGACGCCGGGTGTTGAGTTTGGTACCTCCCGTGCTCCCACAGTCTTCGATGTGCCAACCCTCACTATTATGAAGAAATTTGCCGTGGGGTTTTGAAACCCTGGTCACTGCAGTATAACTATCAGAGAAAATGATATCGGTGTCAGGTGAAAACGCATCCTTGTGCTCAGGATCTACCCTGCCGATACGGATTTGGTCATGTTTCAATGTGAATACTTTCCCATCGTCAGGACCGCCAAGAACAATAGCGGTGGGTATATTTCCCAATATCTCTTTTGAAAGGGTTTTTTTCACTTCTTCCAAACGGCGGGAAATATCGCTTCCCATGATCTGGACCCGCGTGTTTGAAAAAATACCCAGATTCCTTATGATAGCTTCAAGCCCACCGGGCACTACGGAATATTCCCAGACCGGGTGAATACCCTTGGATGTTGGGGCACCCAGTCCTGCCTCTTTTTTGATCACACCTACACTCAGAAGTTTGTCAAGATGTTTTTTAGTATTTTCATAGCTGGTCTCGATCTCTTTTGATATGGCACGGACATCACGGGGCTTCTTTTCGAGAAATTTCAATATCCTGAGCCGTGCGCTACTTGAGAGCACATCGAGATACTCTGAAAGTTCTTCCAGTGAGTCTGAATCATCATGAACAATAATTGTCGGACTTTTGTCCGCAGGATTCATACCACTCCTCCAAGGTTATATCTTATTTGTATTCTATAACCTTATATTAAATAGAGTATAAGGTCGCAACAGTTAATATTCTCTGTATGTTCATAGTTATAACTCATAGTTTCAATAGTTCAACCATTATGATTTTGAGTATTTATCAGGACCTCCCATTGTACTATATGATCAGGTGATTCACGAAACGCAATCGGGGTTTCACCTACCCATCCAATGCACATTGAACCAGATTAAAACCCATACTTAAAGACAGCAAAAGGAACGTTCAAACAAGATCTCACTCCAGAGATAAAGGGATTCACATCCCTCTGCATCATACATTCATTAAAAGCGACAAATAATCTTTTTTAAAAGAAAGTGTTAGTTCCTTTTCATCCTGGTCAGAACACCATACATAACTGCAACAATTCCAATAGCCCCAATGGCAAGGATGCCAGCAGAAGGTGATTTCTGGGTACTTGTGGGATAGGGCGTTGGCACAGTAACAGTTTGTTTTGTGGTTGGAATCTTTGTCGTGTAGGTTGGTACGGTAGTTCCTTGGGTAAATTCTGTTGGGGAGGGCGTTACTTCGGCGGGTATGGAAAGCCGGACATTGTCAATATACCCCAATGCGTAAATATTCATCATGCCATAGTCCCCCTTGGAACCCACGTATAGCCTGTTCATTCCATTCAGGTTCTCGTTAGTGTTAATGTAATAACTCCAGATATTCTTCCCGGTTAACTTCTCACTGACAGACATAGTGACGATCTTGCGATCATCTTCGTATTTTACCGTAACGTGGTAGTTTTTGTTTAATTCATACTTTACAGTAGGACCGTTATAGGCAGTTGGACCCATTTCATTTGCCGCATGCTGGCTGTTCACTTCCATCAGTTTACTCCCGGGAGTCACAATGTGAAGCCACATGATCCTTCCATATTTCCCATTGTCAAACATTGAAAGAACATTGGGAGCCTTGGAGGGGTCCATCTCGGTTCCAGATAAACCGAACCTGAACGTCGCACCTTCATCTACCTGGGTAAGGTAGAGATCATAATCAAGGGTAAATGAACCCCTTTCGTAATCAACAGGAGTGTAGGCATAACCGCCAGTACTCGGTTCAACAGAAAAGTTGTACACCTCAAGGCTTGGATTCCAGTAATTAGTTGAAGGATTGTTGGTTATCCAGTGTGGATCTGAACTGAAGGAAGTCTGGTAAATCACATTGACAGCGTTATCATCTGAAAGAGCCTGCAGGGACGGGATGAATGCGAGCAGGCATGCAACAATGATAAGGTACTTTACATTTTTTTGTATCTTCATTTGGAATTCTCCTGACCGTTTCGTTGTTATCTAGTACTAGCTGAGCCTGATTATTCAAAATCCTGCTGTCCAGCAGATCAGGCAAATTTACTTTGATGTTGGGTTGATAGCCCGAATAATTATAGTATAGCTATGCTGCCCGTTCCTCTTTAAAAATATCGAACTATTAATAATCCCAGGCTCCGCAGTTTTTAAGATAGTATCTGTTTTCAAATGCTCATATCAACAAAACCGTAAGAGATGTTTGGTCAGGAATGATTACGCAATCACTATATTTATCTTTAAAATCACGCAATATTAGAGCGCAGAAATATGAGGATGCGATAATAGTCTAGCGGTAGGACAGGAGCTTCCCAAGCTTCTAACCCGGGTTCGATCCCCGGTTATCGCATTGGTACTATGGAGATGGAAGCCGAACGCAGTGCAATACGGATCATCGCGGAGAACCGCCAGGGTGTCCTGCGGGATATCGCGACAATTGTTGCTGAACATGAAGCAAACATCGTGATGATCAACCAGGAAGTGTTCGATTCCGGCCCCTATACTGGTATGGCGGAACTTTATTTTGAATACGATTCTGAAGAAGGCAGCGATCACCAGCAGCTCATTGAAGATTTGAATCGCATCCCTTCGGTAATGGATGTGAAGGCATACCAGCCGTTTGGGCATATCTTTGGGTCCCGGGTTATTATTATCGGAGGCGGAGCACAGGTTGCCCAGGTCGCGCTTGGTGCAGTCAACGAAGCAGACAGGCACAATATCCGTGGTGAGCGGATATCGGTTGACACTATTCCGCTTGTCGGAGAACGGACACTGGCTCTCGCCGTTGATGCTGTTGCACGACTCCCCCGTGCATCTATTCTTGTCCTTGCCGGGTCTATTATGGGGGGAGAGATTTCAAAGGCTGTCGACAGGGTTCGCGAAGCGGGAATCCCGGTCATCGCCCTGAAGATGGCAGGAACGGTCCCCGAGCATGCGGACCTTGTTGTTACGGATCCGATCCAGGCCGGTGTCTTTGCTGTGATGCACATAAGCAGCAAGGCGGTCTTTGACATCAATCGGGTCCGTGGGCGTGAGTTCTGATGGATATTATCGATAAAGCGGTTTCTGTCCTGATGCATGACGGGACTATAATATATCCGACAGAAACCGTCTACGGTTTAGGTGCCGACGCATTTTCTGATGAGGCAATATTTAAAGTATACGAGGCAAAGAAGCGTCCCCTCGGGATGCCAATTTCCATTGCAGTTTGTGATTTTGATATGCTCGCAACAGTTGCCCGCGTCGAACCCGGTATGCATGGGTTCATCGAGACATTTCTTCCAGGTCCGGTAACCGTGATACTTCCGGCACGAAGTCTGATTCCGGATATCCTTACCGGAGGTACCGGCCTAATCGGCATCCGTATGCCGGCACACGATATTGCATTGCAGATTATCGAACGGTTCGATGCTCCTATAACAGCAACAAGTGCAAATCTCCATGGTGCAAAAGACCCGCAGATTCCCGAGGAGTGTACGGTACCACGTGAGCTTTTCATTGATGGGGGTCGGCTGCCAGGCACTCCCAGCACCGTAGTCGACCTCACCACAAAATCAATCCTCCGCAAAGGTGCACAGTCCGAAGCCGTCGAAGCGTTCCTTGCGAAACTCTGAGTTTTTATGATGCCTGTCCGCCTGCGTGATTTTATTGAAGATGCCGATGGCTGGCTCTATGCTGTTTCAACCTACGATAATGATGAGAAAGTCGGGTGCGTGCTCAGGTATGTTCCCGATGAAAAAGGTGAACGAGTACATCCTTCAGGAGTACGATACAAAAAATTTGATTTTGAAGATGCCTATGCATTCATCGCACACAATAAACCATACTATTCAAATCTCGTGCAGCGAATCCCGCTGCAGGATATAAAAAACGTACTAAAACCTGAGGTTGAGATCCCACGAATCGCCAAAAAACACGTAAGGGTAAAAAAACTACTCGACTTGTTCGGGCTCCCCCAAGGAACGATCGGTTGTACAGGTTCTCTCCTGTGCGAATTAGATGATGAAACTTCAGATATTGACATGGTTGTATACGGAAAGCACTGGTTTTTAGCCCAGGATTTGGTCAGGCAGGGAATTCTTGATGGGAAACTGGAAGGGCTGTCTCCTGATATGTGGAAAAAAGTGTACGAGAAGCGTAAACCGGAGATTACCTATGATCAATTTGTGCTTCACGAAATGCGGAAATGGAACCGTGGGCAGATTGAGGGTACCTATTTTGATATTCTCTATACCCGATCGTATGATGAACTGAAAAGTGTACCAACAGGACGCGGGACCGTAATTGGCAAGATGAAAATAGAGGCTAAGGTAACCGATGCATCCCTTGCATTCGACAGCCCGGCGGTATATGAAGTAGGACACGAATCAGTGAGCAGGGTTCTTTCTTTCACTCATACCTACAGCGGGCAGGCACTCGCTGGAGAAATAATCGAGGCATCCGGGATATGTGAGCAGCATGGCGATGAATGCTGGCTTGTAGTGGGGACAACCCGCGAGGCACGGGGGGAATATATTTTATCAAGGACACTGCTGGAGAAGTCTTAGAGCAGGTCTGACAGCCTTCTCCCACTATTGGTCTCGCACCGCTCCCTGAATTTGCAACGGTTGCAGGGAGCGTTTAACGGGTGAGTAGGGACATCTCCTGTATTGATTGACCGTATTTTGTGCAGCGTTGAAATTACCATTCTCCGGTCACGGGGTTGGACGGTGTGGAACCGCAAGGCCCCGTCAGGAATATATTCCACATTTCCCCCATTCACCTCTTTTCCCGTCATTTCTTCGAGACAGAAAGCGATACAGGCAATCCGCAGTCGATCAGATGAATATGTACCAAATGGCATAGCACCGGCAGCACGTATGATGGAGAAGGTGCCATCATCAGCAATACGATCTACTATTCCGATGATCCCATGCTTCTCTGAAATTACCCGTACATCGGATTGGGCAGCCGGTGTCCAGTTGGTTTTTTTACAGGCAATAATGCAGGTGTCCATAAATGATCGAAGCTCATTATTAATCGAAGGACGAACCGTAAGCACTTCGCTCCAGATCACGTCTGAATCCAGGGATCTGCCAAGATGATAGGAAATCTGTTTACAGATCAGGTACCGGTCGGGTTCGATAATTGGACCATTTCCTTCATAATAAAAGCGGACCGGGCATGCGTGAACCCGCAGCAGGTCCGAGATCGCTACATGTTCCCTATGTTCCATCCGGATGAACCCTCATTCAAGCGTAGGGAACCGGGTGGATTATACTTATTGAAACGAGATCTGCTGAAGTTTGTACTGGTGTGACTAAAATCATGGCGTCTCAAAAAAAAGTCCCTGGCCAATGTATTCATACAAGCCCCACAAATCTGTTTATTATGACAGGACAGGAAATATCGGTCAATATCCCCCCCACGCTCGATCCGGTATACAGCAACATGATCCAGATAGCTTATAAGGATGATGAATTCACGTTTATGTTCCTCCACCAGCTCCCCCAAGTGAATCAGGCAAGAGCAAAGGCGATTGTTTCTATTACACCAGCCCATGCAAAGAACCTGCTTGGCGTGCTGACAAAGACGGTTTCTGATTATGAATCAAAATTTGGTCCCATCTCAGCTTCGAAAGAAACCCAGGGAACCGAAAAGGTTTCCACGTTAAGCGGGTATTCCTAAAACACATCTTTTATTAGCGCTCAGGTCGATATTGTGAGGTATTGCGCCGCCGTGGCTTAGCGGCATAGCGGCTGATTCGTAATCAGCAGGTCGAGGGTTCAATTCCCTCCGGCGGCTTCGTTTTGGTTCTGTTGTGATCCATTCAAAATTTCTTATTGTTATATAACGGGTCAATTTTTTTCCAGTTAAATCGTGAAAAATTTTACTGTGATTTATCTGTCTACATTATCAGTTCAAATTCATTATTGGCGTTATTGTTTCAGGTACAGACCGGGTTATAAATATCTGGTTGTCATCTGGCAGCTTGATAAGGATAAGAAACCGGGACATAGGAGGCAGCGGTGTTGAGGGCAGGACCAGGATCTCAAATGACTCATAGGGTTCAAGAAGGTTATCCTGATTATTATTTTCAAAAGACAGAATACCTGTTTTTTTCGCAATCGTCCAGCCAGGTTTTTTTATCGGAAGACTTGATTGTTGTATAAGAATTTCTGACCCGGATTGGCTGGTAAAAGTTATTGTTGTCTGATCGAGATCGACACTCGTTACTCCTGTTAACAGTGTACGGTAGATATTAAGCGACATCCTGAAAGATACCGCACCCATTTTCTGTGAATCTGGTGTTGGATTACTGACTGAAGTATCACTGATCTGACCTAAATCATCTGCGTAGCCGGTAATATATTCAATATTCACTGAATTATCTGACATTCTGAGAGGTTGGGCTAAATCCAGGTTTCCTTGGAAGACTAATCCAACAAAAGGAGCCCAAAAAAAGACCAATATAACGCACAAGGCAATAATGAGAGCTGCAATAACTCCATTCATGGATTTACCCCAAGCGAGAAAAGCGATATCATTATCTGTTAATTTGCTGGTGAGAATAAAAAAAGTTCTCAATTTGATCGGAGAATCCTTCCATGGATTTATTCAATTTAAAACGGTAATACTGATGTTTGAGAATATTATATAACTCAGAACCATTTCATAGGTAGTGCATGGAAAATTTTTCTTGGCATAAGGATATTATAGAGATTTTAAAGGTCGCTCTCGTCATGATAATGGGAGTAGTAATAATACCTATTTATATTGGTTTTTTCAATAACATTACCTTTACAGCGGTCCTTGGCTTCATCGCATCAATTCTCATTTTCCAACCTTTTTCTGTTGTTATCGGAATCGGATTAGGTTTTGATGCACTCCCTTTGATGTTCATACTGTGCTCCGTCGGGCTTGCAGTGATTTTTGGGTTGTCAAAAACCTGCGACATGTTTGCAAACCGATCGGAATGGCTTCACCGGCATCTTGAAAAAGTTGAAACCATCACCCAAAAATCCGGATTGTTTAAAAAATATGGGATGGTTGCATTCATCCCGTTCATGTGGATACCTGGTGTCGGGCTTTATGGATGTGTGATGATTGCCTGGCTTTTGAGATGGCGGGGAGTTTTTGCCACCACTATGATATTTATCGCCTGGATGCTGGCGGCACTCATCGTCCTGCTGACATCAATGGGTCTTTTGGCAGTCTTTCAATAAACAAAATTCAAGCAAAGAATATTCTACCCTCTCCAACGAGGGTTTCTATGGCGTATTCTCATCGTTATGATCTCAGTTGTTTTTGCATTCAGCGATGCGATTTTTAAGTTCGCGTGCTGCGAAGGCGATGTCCGGACTCCCCACCACACCGGATATTACCGCTACACCATCTGCGCCTGCCTCAATTACCTCACGCACATTGTCCCGGTTAATCCCACCAATTGCGATGACCGGAAGAGATACTTTCCGCCGGATTTGCCGTAATACATCCAGCCCATGCCCGGGGCCTGCGTTGTACTTTGACGCAGTGGAAAATACCGGACTCAGGGCAATATAGTCAGCACCATCCTGTTCTGCTCTTACCGCTTCTTCAACAGTTCCGACAGAAATACCTATGATAAACCCGGGAGGTGCAAGCTGCCGGGCCACAACTGCACAGACATCATCCTGACCGAGATGAACCCCATCTGCACCGCAGGCAAGCGCCACGTCAAGACGATCATTGATGATAAAAAGCGTCCCGCTTTTTTTGGTAATCTCACGGAGTGTCCTTCCGATCCGGATCAACTCCCTGCAACCGCAAACCTTGTCCCTTAACTGAATCACATCTGCACCCCCGGCAATTGCCCTTTGTGCAATCTCGGCGTGGGACATACCCCCGGCTATCGCCTCATCAGTAATGACATACAGGTCGTACTTCATGATACACGGGTTACCGGACTCGTATTCTTGCACCGGATAAAAGATCCTCGGGCTTCAATGCAGCCATTTCATCAAATAATGCGGTCCTGAATGAACCGGGGCCGCGTGCATACCCGACGGTTTTCTCACCAGCGATCCCGAATGCTGCGAGTGCAGCTACGGATGCGATGACGGGATCATCAGTTACTGAGACAAATGCTCCTGTTACGGAGGCTGCCATGCAACCTGTACCGGAAATACCTCCCATCATCGGATGGCCATTATCAACAAGAACAATACGCCTGCCATCGGTCACAATGTCAGTCGCACCACTTACAACAACCGTCATACCCGCTCGTTTTGCATACTTTTGGGCGATTTTTTCGAGGTCTCCGGTTACACCATGGGAATCCACACCTTTCACGTGTGCCTCTGCACCAGCAAGGGTTCCTATCTCACCGGCATTACCCTTGAGGATCGTGATCTTCAGTTCATCAAGCAAACGCTGTGCACTTTGTGTCCTGAAACAGGTCGCACCGGCTCCAACAGGATCAAGAATAACCGGGATCTGCCGATCGTTTGCCATCCCTCCTGCAAGCAGCATGGATTCTATCTGACTTTTATTGAGGGTACCAATATTGAGGACAAGGGCTCCGGCACAGGTGACCATCTCACACACTTCTTCCGGTGCATCTGCCATGACCGGCGCGGCACCTGCAGCGATCGTGATATTTGCACAATCATTGACCGTGACATAATTGGTGATATGGTGAACAAGCGGGCGCTTCATCCGTACACGCGTCAGGAGTTCAGAGATCTGTTTACCAGTGATCATAATTTTCCTGCCTTAGTAAATTCACCTGTCTTTCAGAGATTATTTCTTTTAATTCAATTCATGTAAAAGGAAACCAGAGAATATTATGAGGCGGGATACTTAAAGTGTTCCGGGACGACGTTTTGGTGTTTCGGGAATACCAATAAAATGAATTTGCCTGGAAGTTCTGTTACCGTGTAAGCTCCCCGAGGGTTGCGATAAACATGTCAATTTCGTGCTCTGTGGTATAGAGTGCAAGACTTGCCCGCACCGTTCCTTCAGGTAATCCGAGATGCCCCATAAGCGGCTGACAGCAATGGAGTCCGGAACGCACCATGATATCTGCTGATTCATCGAGGTGCTGGGCAACTTCATGGGGATGGATTCCCTCTACGGTGAACGAGACCACTCCTATACGTGGTATAGGGGGATCTGGTGCATAGACATGGATCCCTTTCATCTGTGCAAGTCCGTCAATCAACCGTTTTGTAAGTGCTTCTTCGTAGAGTTGGATCTTTTCCATGCCAATCTTCTGGAGGTACTCCACTGCAACACCCAGGCCGATTCCTCCGGCAATATGGGGAGTTCCCGCTTCGTATTTCTGGTAGCCCTCTGTGGTTGTAAAGTCCGTTGCGGTAACCGTTTCCACCATCCCGCCACCGTATTGTACTGGCTCAAGCACTGGCTTTTTCATCCAGAGGACGCCGGTACCTGTAGGTCCGAGCATCTTGTGACCTGAAAAGGCAAAAAAGTCACAGCCAAGGTTTTTTACATTTACCGGCATATGAGGAGCCGATTGGGCACCATCAACCAGCAGAAGGACTCCGTTTTCACGGCAGATTTCTGCAATTTCTGATACCGGTGTAACCACACCAATTACATTTGATGCATGAGTAACTGCAATAAGTCTGGTTGAAGGGGTAATCGCACGTTTCAGCGCTTCAAGATCAAGGGTATAGTCAGCGTTAATATTGATGACATCAATGCCCACACCCTGCCTGGAGAGATTTCTCCAGGGAAGCAGGTTTGAGTGATGTTCAAGAATGGTAGTGATTACCCGATCACCGGATTTCCAGGTAAGTCCCTGTGCGACCATAT
>Ga0208980_10001193_pt1 | contig 15562 bp, 14 predicted proteins | sample WetSurMetagenome_3_FD_187993 | JGI IMG/M metagenome (GOLD analysis project Ga0208980, IMG submission 187993) | Wetland microbial communities from Twitchell Island in the Sacramento Delta, sample from surface sediment Aug2011 Site A1 Bulk (version 2) | ecosystem: Environmental > Aquatic > Marine... | reverse complement strand
GCGCTGCGCGTCGGCGGGCCGGAACATGTCGCGGATCACGGCGCGCGACACGACGATGCCGGCGCCTGCCGAGACACCCTGCACGGCGCGCCAGAATACGAGCGCGCCGATGCCGTCGGCCAGCGCGCAGCCCACGGAAGCGAGCGTGAAGAGCGCGACACCCCACAGCACGACGGGCCGGCGGCCGAAGCTGTCGGCGAGCGCGCCGTGGAACAGGTTCATCACGGCGAAGCCGAACAGATACGCCGACAGCGTCTGCTGCATCTGCACCGGCGTCGCGCCGATGGACTGCGCGATGCCGGCGAAGGCCGGCAGGTAGGTGTCGATCGAGAACGGCCCCAGCATCCCGAGGCAGGCCAGCAGCAGGGCGAGAGCCCAGCGCGGCGCCTTCCACAACATGTCGGCGTTCGGGTTCATGGGCGATCGTAGCCCCGGCGGAGCGGGGCGGGCTGCGGTGCCGCTCGCCCTGGGTGGGCGGCAGAAATCGAGATCCGCGCCGGGGCACGGCTGCGCGCTCGGCCCGGCCGCTTGTATCGCGCCCGTGCCTTCGCCAGCCGTTCGACCCCTTCCGGGGTCGCACGCGCGGGCTCAGATCTCTTCGTACAGCGGCAGCGTCAGGAATTCGGCGAAGCTGTCCTGCGTGCTCATCTGGGTGAATATCGCGGCCGCGCGATCGAACTTGCCTTCGAAGCCTCCCGCCTTGATCTTCACGAGTTCCTCGGGGACGAGCGCCTTGACCAGCTCGGCCGTCACCTTGCGGCCGTCGTCGAGCACACCCTTGGGCGAACGGATCCACTGCCAGACCTGCGAGCGGCTGATCTCGGCCGTCGCGGCGTCTTCCATCAGGTTGTGGATCGGCACGCAGCCGTTGCCTGCCAGCCAGGAGCCGAGGTAGTGGATGCCGACGTTGATGTTCATCCGCAACCCGGCCTCCGTGATCGGGGCCTCGGGCTGGAAGTTCAAGAGGTCTGATGCGGCGACGCTCACCTCGGGCTTCTGCTTGTCGAACTGGTTCGGCCGCTCGCCGAGCACGGCGACGAACTCCTTCATCGCCGGCTCGACGAGACCCGGGTGCGCCACCCAGCCGCCGTCGTAGCCGTCGGTCGCGTCGCGCTTCTTGTCGGCGATGATGCCGGCCATCGCGATCGCGTTCTTCTCCGGATCGCTCTTGATCGGAATCAGCGCGCTCATGCCGCCGATGGCCGGCGCGCCGCGCTTGTGACAGGTCTTGAGCAGCAGCAGCGCGTAGGCGCGCATGAAGGGCGCCGTCATCGTCACCTTGGCGCGGTCGGCCAGGCAGAAGTTCTTGTCGACCTTGAACTTCTTGATGCAGCTGAAGATGTAGTCCCAGCGGCCCGCGTTGAGGCCGGCGGAATGCTCGCGCAACTCGTACAGGATCTCTTCCATCTCGAATGCCGCGAGGATGGTCTCGATCAGCACCGTCGCCTTGATCGTTCCCTGTGGCAGGCCAAGCTCGTTCTGCGTCAGCACGAAGACGTCGTTCCACAGCCGCGCTTCGAGATGGCTCTCGAGCTTGGGCAGGTAGAAGAACGGCCCGGCGCCACGCGCGATCAACTCGCGCGCGTTGTGGAACATGAACAGCGCGAAGTCGAACAGGCCACCGTGCACGCGCTGGCCGTCGACGAGCACGTGCTTCTCGTCCAGATGCCAGCCGCGTGGACGCACCTGCAGCGTGGCGATCTTGTCGTTGAGCCGGTAGGTCTTGCCGCCCTGATCCAGCGTCAGCGTGCGGCGGATCGCGCGGCCGAGGTTGATCTGCCCCTGGATCTGGTTGCTCCACAGCGGCGAGTTGCTGTCCTCGAAGTCCGTCATGTAGCTGTCGGCACCGGAGTTGAACGCGTTGATGACCATCTTCGCGTCCACCGGGCCGGTGATCTCGACCCGTCGGCAATGCAGCGCCGGTGGGATCGGCGCGATCTTCCAGTCGCCGTCGCGGACGGCCTTTGTCGCGGCGAGGAAGTCCGGCCGCTCGCCGGCGTCGAGCCGCTTCACGCGTTCGGCGCGCGCGGCCAGCAGCTGTTGCCGTCGCGGCTCGAACGCGCGGTGCAGCCTGGCGACGAGTTCGAGCGCAGGAAGCGAGAGGATGGTCTCGAAGCCCGGCAGGATGGGGGCGTTGATCTGCATGCCCTGCGGCAGTGAAATGCTCATCGAAGATCCTTCGCTGATCAGAAAAAGGTGAGGACGTCGCGCAGGCTGCTGCCGCTGCGTGTGGGTTCGGTATCGAGCTCGTCGAGCGGCAGGCCTTGGCGGTTGACCCAGAGCGTGATGTAGCCGTTCCAGGTGGCGCCGATGGCGTCCCAGCCGTTGCTCGAGACGAAGAGGATCTGTCGCGCGGGAAGGGCGAGCGCCTGCGGCCCGAGGGCGTAGGCGGCCGGGTCGGTCTTGTACCGGCGCACGGCATGCACGCTCAGCACATGGTCGATGAAGGGCTCGAAGCCGGCGCTCTTGATGCCCACCGCCAGCATCTCGGGGTCGCCGTTGCTCAGGATCGCGGTCGGCACGCCGCGGCGCTTCAGCTCGGCGAGTACGCCATGGTTCTCGGGGAAGGCGCTCAGATGCCGGTACTGGTTCATCAGCCGTTCTTCGGCGACGGCGTCGAGCACGAGCTCCAGGCGCCGCGCCGCAAAGCGCAGCCCGGCGCGCGTCAAGTCCCAGAACGGACGGTAACGCTCGCCCATCGAAGTCAGACGCGTGTACTCGATCTGCTTGTCGCGCCACAGGACGCTGAGCGCGTCGCCTCTTCCGGGAAAGAGCTGCTCGGCGAGCAGCGCGACGCTGTAGACGTCGAACAGCGTGCCATAGGCGTCGAAGACGACGGCGCGCGGCGTGACAAGCTTCTCCATATCGAAACTCTATTCGAAACCCACGCGCCGATTAAGTAGCGAAAGATCTCTGGATTCGTGACCTGAATAGCGTAATCTTGCCGTCGTGGACCGCCTCAAGCAGATCGAATCCTTCGTCGCCGTCGCCGGCAAGGGCAGCCTGACGGCGGCAGCACAGGCCGAGGGCGTCGCTCCGGCGGTGATCGGGCGGCGCATCGACGCCCTCGAACACAGGCTGGGCGTGAAGCTGCTGCTGCGGACCACGCGCCGCATCACGCTCACACACGAGGGCAGCGCATTCCTGGAAGCCAGCCAGCGCCTGCTGGCCGAGCTGGCGAACGCCGAAGCCAGTGTCAGCGCCGGTGGGGTGAAGGCGAGCGGGCACTTGCGCGTCACGGCGCCGGCCGGTTTCGGACGCCGTCACGTCGCCCCCCTGGTGCCCCTGTTCGCGGCGCAGCATCCCGACGTGTCGGTGTCGCTGAACCTGAGCGACCGCATCGTCGACATCGTCAACGAAGGGGTCGACTGCGCGGTGCGGGTCGGCGACCTGCCCGACTCGTCGCTCGTCAGCGTACGCCTGGCCGACAACCGGCGCCTGTGCGTCGCCACGCCCGGCTATCTGGCTCGCGCCGGGACGCCGCGCCATCCCGGCGAGCTGGCGCGGCACGAATGTCTGACGCTGTCGTCCGACGCGAGCCAGACCCGCGGCTGGGCGTTCACGATCGATGGCGAACCGACGCACTTTCGCCCCAGCGGACGCCTCGACTGCAGCGACGGGCAGGTGCTGCACGACTGGTGCCTGGCGGGTCTGGGGATTGCCTGGCGCAGCACCTGGGAGGTCGAGCGCGAGGTCGCCAGCGGCGCGCTGGTGAGCCTGCTGGAAGAGTTCCGCGCCCCGTCCAACGGCATCTACGCCGTATTCCCGCAGCGCCGGCTCCTGCCCTTGCGCGTGCGGCTGTGGATCGACTTCCTGAAACACACCTACGGTGACGCGGCGTACTGGGCCGACCCGGGCGCGCGCCGCTGACTGCGGGCGGTCTTCTCTACACTCCCGGCATGCTCGTCGAAGCCCTGCTCGCCTATGTCCATCTGGGCGCCATCCTGACGCTCGTGGTCTTCATGACGAGCCAGGCCGCGCTGTGCCGCCCGCAATGGCTCAACGCTGCCGTCGTGCGCCGCCTGGTGCGGCTCGACGTGATCTGCTGGGGCGCGCTCGTCGCCGTGCTGGCCAGCGGACTGGCGCGCATGGTCTGGGGCGTCAAGGGCCTGGCCTGGTACGCGGGGCAGCCGCTGATTCAGCTGAAGATCGTCCTGTTCGTCACGCTCGCGCTCCTCGCGCTGCCCGCGTCACGGATGTTTCGCCGCTGGGCGCGCACGCTCGGTGCGAGGGGCGCCCTCCCCGACGGCGCGCAGATCGATGCCGCGCGGCGCTGGGTCATGATCGAGGCGCACGTTCTCGTGCTGCTGCCGCTGGCGGCGGTGTTCGTCGCCCGCGGCGTCGGCACGCGCTGAGAGCCGCCCCGAGGGAAGGCGGCGCCTACTTGGCGTCGGCGTTGCACTTCTTCAGGAAGCTCGTCTTCGCCGCGCCGGCGAGCTTCTTCTCGGCCGCCTGGGCGTCGCAGGCCGCGGCGGCGCTGCCGCCCTTGGCGTCCTGCTCGCACTTCTTGACGAAGCTCGTCTTCGCGGCGCCCGCGAGCTTCTTCTCGGCGGCCTGCGCCTCGCAGCTCGATGCACCGGCAGCCTTCGCGTCCTCTTCGCACTTCTTGATGAAACTCGTCTTGGCCGCGCCGGCGAGCTTCTTCTCGGCGGCCTGCGCGTCGCAGTTCGAAGTGGCATGGCTCGGGCCCGCGAGCGCGGCAAGGGCGAGTGTCAGGGTGGCGAGGATCGATTTCATCGTCGGATCTCCAGGTGAAGAAGGTGTCGTCACGGTCAGGCGGCGAGGATACCAAGCGCGGCGAATCGCCTGCGTGCGGCGGATCTGCGGTCGATGTCAGCTCCTTCGTCGGTCCCCGGCGGCAGAGCCCGCGCGCCGGTCGAGGCGGGCTGCGCCCAACTTTGCAAAGGGGAAACGTTGCAGAAGCAAGATACTGCACTCGCATCGGCTACGCTAAGGTGCGTCGACACATGAATCGCACCCGCGATGCCTATGCCGACGGACCCTGGGCAGTGGGTCGGTGCCGGCCCGCATCGGCAGCAAGTCTCCTGGCCTCATGAGAATCCGCAACGCTTGGACCGTCTCCGGGATCGTCGTGCTCGCCGCCGTGGCGGCGTCGGCCTGGTGGTTCACGCGCAGCGGCGACGCGGCAAGCACCTACCGCAGCGCCAGGATCGAGCGCGGATCACTGCAGTCTGCGGTAGCGTCCTCCGGCACCGTCAACCCGGTGTCGCAGGTCAGCGTGGGCAGCCAGGTCTCGGGCCAGATCAAGGAGATGCTCGCCGACTTCAACACCGAGGTGAAGCGCGACCAGCTCATCGCGCGCATCGACCCCGAGAGCTTCGAGTACAAGGTGCGCCAGGCGAACGCCGACCTCGAGGCAGCCCGAGCCGCCGTGCTCAACGCCCAGGCCAACGTCACCGCGGTCCTGGCGAGTGTCTCGAAGGCCAGGCTCGACGCCGACAATGCGCAGCGCGACCTGCTGCGCAAACAGGATCTGCTCGCCAGGCAGTTCATCTCGCAGGCCGATTTCGAGAATTCGCGCAACACGGCGGGTACGCTCGCCGAGGTGTTGAAGGTCGTACAGGCCCAGCTCGATGTCGCCCGCGCGCAGGTAACCAGTGCCCAGGCGGTAGTGATGCAGCGTGAAGCGGCACTCGCGCAGGCCAAGGTCGACCTGGAGCGCACGCAGATCCGATCGCCGGTCGATGGCGTCGTGATCAAGCGCAGCGTCGACGTCGGCCAGACGGTCGCCGCCAGCCTGCAGGCCCCCGAACTCTTCATCATCGCCCGCAACCTCTCGGACATGCAGGTCGAGGCCTCGATCGACGAGGCCGACATCGCACGCGTGCGGCCCGGGCAACGCGTGAGCTTCACGCTCGACGCCATCCCGGGACGCAGCCTGGAGGGCCGAGTCGACCAGATCCGCAAAGCGGCGGTCTCGGCGCAGAACGTCGTCACCTACACGGTCGTCGTGCCGTTCGACAACCCGGGCAACATGCTGCTGCCGGGCATGACGGCCAACGTGCGCATCATCGTCGACACGCGCGACAACGCGCTCAAGGTGCCCAACGCCGCCCTGCGCGTGCGCATCGCCGGGGTCGAGCCGGCGACCGTGCCAGCGGAATCTTCCGGCGCGTCGACGGCATCCGCACCCAGCCGGCCCGCAAGCGCGGTCGCCGCGGGCGGGGGTGCCGGGCCGCTGCGCGACCTTCGCGACAGGCTCGTTGCCGAGCTTGCGCTGGCGCCGGAGCAGGCCGCGAAAGTCGATGCCGTGCTGGCACAGGCGCGCCCGCGCTTCGGCGAACTGCGAAACCTGCCCGAGGAAGAACGCGCCAAGGCCCGCGAACGCATCCTCGCCGATCTGCGCGCCCGCATCGCCGAGCAGTTGACGCCGGTACAACAGGGGCGCTACCAACAACTGCTTGCCGAGATCAGCGGGCGGCAGACGACGCGCGGCCGCATCTACCTGCTGGACGGCGAAGGCAGGCCGGTGGCCTATAACGTGCGCCTGGGCATCAGCGACGGCGTCTCGACGGAACTGATCGTTCCGCCCGGCTCGTCGGAAGCCGCCGCGATCAGGGAGGGTGCTTCCGTGATCGTCGGCGTGAACGCGCCAGGGGCGTCCCCGTCGGGTGCTGCGCGCCAGGCCGTGCCGCGGCCACCGTTCTGATCGATTGCCGATGGCGCTGATCGAGGCGCGGGACCTGGTCAAGACCTACACGATGGGAGACCAGGTCGTGCACGCGCTTCGCGGTGTGTCGCTCGTGATCGAAGCGGGCGAGTTCGTCGCCATCATGGGCGCCTCGGGCTCGGGCAAGAGCACGCTGATGAACATTCTCGGCTGCCTCGACCGACCGACCTCGGGGCACTACCGCCTGGCCGGCGAGGCGGTCGACGCGATGAGCGGCGACGAACTCGCGGCCACACGCAACCGGCGCATCGGCTTCGTGTTCCAGCAGTTCAACCTGCTGCCGCGCACGAGCGCCCTGGAAAACGTCGAACTGCCGATGGTCTACTCGGGCCTGAAACCCGCCGAGCGCAACTCGCGTGCGCTGGCGAGCCTGGAGCGGGTCGGGCTCGCGGGGCGAGCGGGTCATACGCCTGCCGAGCTCTCGGGCGGGCAACAGCAGCGCGTTGCCATCGCGCGCGCGCTCGTCAACGCGCCGCAGCTCATCCTCGCCGACGAACCGACGGGGGCTCTGGACTCGCAGACCTCGGAAGACATCATGCGGCTGCTGACCGAGCTCAATGCCCAGGGCATGACGGTGATCCTCGTGACGCACGAGAACGACATCGCCGCCTGGACCCGGCGACGCCTCGTGTTCAGGGACGGCCAGGTGATCGAGGACCGCGTCCAGCAGCCACGGCAGGGAGCGGTCCCGGCGTGAACATGCGCGCAGCGTTGCGCTCCGCCTGGCGGGCGCTGACGACGAACCTCCTGCGCAGCATGCTGACCATGCTGGGCATCATCATCGGCGTGGCTGCGGTGATCACGATGCTCGCGATCGGCTCGGGCGCGCAGAAGCGCGTGGAGGAACAGATCAAGGGGCTGGGCTCGAACATCATGCTCGTGCTGTCTGGCGCCATCACTCAAGGCGGCGTGCGCCTGGGTGCGCAGACGGGGCAGACGCTGACCGAGGAGGATGCGCGCGCGATCGCCACCGACGTGCCCGAGGTGCAGGCGGTGGCGCCGTCGCTGCGCGTCGGCGCGCAGGTCGTCGCCGGCAACGCCAACTGGAGCACGTCCGTCTTCGGCACGACGAGCGATTACTTCGAGGTGCGCGACTGGCCTCTCGCTGCGGGTCGCGCCTTCGAGGCCGGCGAAGTGGCCGGTTCGGGCAAGGTCGCGATCATCGGTCAGACGGTGGCGGAGCAGTTGTTCGGATCGACGGACCCCGTAGACCAGACGATTCGAATCAAGAAGGTACCGCTGACCGTGATCGGCTTGCTGGCGCGAAAAGGTCAGAATTCGATAGGGCAGGATCAGGACGACACCGTGATCGTGCCGATCTCGACCTTTCGCAATCGCATTCAAGGCATGAGCGGTGGGAGGTTGCTGCGCATCGGCTCGATGAGCGTGAAGGTGCGCGAGGGCGAGAGCATGAAGCGCGCCGAAGACAACATCCGCGAGCTGCTGCGGCAACGTCATCGCCTGCAACCCGGTCAGGACGACGACTTCAGCGTCCGCAACCTGACCGAGATGCTGGCAGCACAGGAGGAATCGAGTCGCGTGATGACCTTGCTGCTCGCCGCCGTGGCGGGCGTGAGCCTCGTCGTCGGCGGTATCGGCATCATGAACATCATGCTCGTCAGCGTGACCGAGCGGACCCGCGAGATCGGGCTGCGCATGGCGGTCGGAGCGCGCGGGCGCGACATCCTGTTGCAGTTCCTGATCGAGGCGGTCGCGTTGAGCCTGCTCGGCGGGGCGATCGGCGTCGTCGTCGGCGCGCTCGCGACCTGGGGTATCGCGGAGTTCGCGGGGTGGCAGGTGGCGCTGGGCGGACAAGCGGTCGCGCTGGCGGTCGGCTTCTCGGCCGCGGTCGGCGTCTTCTTCGGCTACTACCCGGCGCGGCGTGCGGCTTCGCTGCTGCCGATACAGGCGCTGCGGTACGAGTGACGGGGGCCCGGACGCAGGCGCCCCTGCGCCAGTGAGGCCATGTCCCGGAACCGCGTCCAGGCCGTACCGCTTCGCAAGCGGGCGGTCTACCGCCGTTTCCAGCGTCAGAGGATCCGGCGCGGATGCGCAAGGGCCTCGTGTGCGGCATGCAGGCGCCGCACGAGCACGCGAATGAATGCCTCGTCGAAGAGATGTCGACAAGCCGGCCCGACCTGGGCCAGGGACTCGGGCGTGAAGGAGATCGTCGTGCACGGCCGGCTGACGACGACGTCGGCAATATGGACGCGCAGCGCCGCACTCGGCGCCAGGTAGGCCATCTCGCCCACCGAGGTGCCAGCGCCGAGCTGCGCCGCCCTGCGGCCGTCGCGGAAGACCTCGACTTCGCCCTGGGCGACGATGTGGAAGGTGCGGCCTTCCTCGCCCTTGCGGTACAGCGCGTGACCGAATCCGAAGCGCTGCCAGTTCGCCCGATGCACGACTTCCCAGAGCTCGACGTCACCGAAGCTGGCGAAGAACTCGAGGCTGCGCAAGAGCGTGAAGCGCTCCGAGTCGAGCACGCCCTGCAACTGTCCGCGCGGGACCTCGCGGTTCGTGATCAGCGCCGAGAGCGCCTGCGCGAACTCGTCCCAGCTCGCGTAGCGGTCTTCGGGCCGCTTGGCGAGCGCGCGCAGGATCACGCCATCGACTCCCGCGCTGACGTTGGCCCGCAGCCCGCTGAGCGGCGCCGGATCGAGGTGAAAGATCTGGTTCACCAGGGCTGCCTGCTCCTGGGCGTCGAAGGGCGCGCGACCGGTGACGAGGTGGTACAGCACGGCACCGAGCGAATAGATGTCGGCGCGGCAGTCGAGCGCGCTGCCATCGAGCTGCTCGGGCGACATGTAGGCGAGCGAGCCGACGCGATAGACCTGGGTCGCGTCGGAGCGCAGGTTCAGCACGCTGCCGAAGTCCGTCACCTTGACGTCCGTGATGCTGCCATCGGCGAGCACGGCGAGGATGTTGGCCGGCTTCACGTCGCGGTGGATCAGCCCCTGCCGGTACACGTAGCCGAGCGCCATCGCGCACTTGAATCCGAGCTCGACGATCAGCTCGAGCGACTGCAGCTGGTCGGCGCGACAGTAGGGCCGCAGCGTGCTGCCCTCGACGTACTCCATCACGATGTACGGTTCCGCCGGGTCGGCGACGGCGTCGAAGATCTGCACGACGTTGGGGTGTTGCAGGCGCCCGACCAGGGCGGCCTCGGCGGCGAAGAAGCGCTCGTGAAACCGTCCGTCGAGCGTATCGGCGAGCGCGCTCGCGCGGACCCTCTTGATCGCGACGTCGCGCTCGAGGAAGTCGTCGCGACAGAGGAAGACTTCGCTCGTCGCTCCCTCGCCGAGGCGGCGCAGCACGCGGTACTTTCCGATCCGCTGCGGCAGCGGTCGGGGCTCGGCGGAGGCGACGTTGGGGTTGGGCATGGCAGGCCGACGGGTTGCAGGGACGGCCCGTCACCGGATCATTTCACCGGCGGCATTCGCCCACTGCTCCGAACAAGCCGGCAATTCGGGCCCAGTCCCGACCTTGCCCGTCGCGGTGAGTGGCCAACCGTAGAATCCGCCGATGATCGCCGTCAAACAGGAGCTGCTGCGCGCGCTGGGCGAAGCGTTGTCGGAACTTGCGCCGCAGCACAAGGCAGAGCCGGCGTTCGAGTCGCCCAAGCAGGCGGCGCATGGCGATCTCGCTTGCACCGCCGCGATGCAACTCGCCAAGGTGCTCAGGTGCAACCCGCGCGAACTCGCCGGGCAGCTGGTGCAAGCGCTGCGGCGCCAGCCGAGCGTGCAGCGCTGGGTCGACGCGATGGACATCGCCGGCCCCGGCTTCATCAACCTGCGCCTCACGGCTGCAGCGAAGCAGGCGATCGTCGCCGAGGTGCTGGCGGCCGGTCCGTCCTTCGGCAAGGCGTCCCTGGCGGACGGGGCCGCGGCGCGCAAAGTGGTGGTCGAGTTCGTGTCGGCCAATCCGACGGGCCCGCTGCACACCGGTCACACGCGCCAGGCTGCGCTCGGCGATGCGATCTGCAACCTGCTCGCGTGGCAGGGCTGGCAGGTGACGCGCGAGTTCTACTACAACGACGCCGGGGTGCAGATCGCAACGCTCGCGGCGTCGGTGCAAGCGCGCCTGCGAGGGCTGGCGCCGGGCGACGCGCAGTGGCCCGAGAACGCCTACAACGGCGACTACATCGCCGACGTCGCCGCCGACTTCGCAGCGCGCCGGACGGTCCATGCCGATGACCGTGAATTCACGGCTTCGGGCGATCCTGCAGACCTCGAGGGCATCCGCCAGTTCGCGATCGCCTACCTGCGCCACGAACAGGATCTGGATCTGAAGGCGCTCGGCGTGCACTTCGACCACTATTTCCTCGAGTCGAGCCTGTACGCGAGCGGCCGCGTCGACGACACGGTCCGCCGCCTGGTCGCCGCCGGAAAGACCTACGAGAAGGACGGCGCGCTGTGGCTGCGCACCACGGACTACGGCGACGACAAGGACCGCGTGATGCGCAAGTCCACCCCCGCCGGGGCCGACGCGTCGTCCGGCGACGCGAGCGTGTACACCTACTTCGTTCCCGATGTCGCCTATCACCTCGCGAAGTTCGAGCGCGGCTTCACGAAGGCGATCAACATCCAGGGCGGTGACCATCACGGCACCGTGGCGCGCGTGCGCGCCGGCGTGCAGGCGGCAGGCCTGGGGATCCCTGCGGGCTACCCGGACTACGTGCTGCACAAGATGGTGACGGTGATGAAGGACGGCGCGGAGGTGAAGATCTCCAAGCGCGCCGGCAGCTACGTCACGCTGCGCGACCTCGTGGACTGGACCGGTCGCGACGCGGTGCGCTTCTTCATGCTCAGCCGCAAGGCCGACACCGAGTTCGTGTTCGACGTCGACCTGGCGCGCAAGCAGAACGACGAGAACCCGGTCTTCTACGTGCAGTACGCACATGCGCGGATCTGCTCGGTCCTTGCGCAGTGGGGCGGCGACGTCGCGCAACTCGCCCGTGCCAACCTCGCCAGGCTGACCGCTCCGGTCGAGCTCGCGCTGATGCTCAAGCTCGCCGACTGTCCGCCGCTGTTGGCTCGTGCAGCGGCCGACCTGGCGCCGCACGACGTGGCGTTCTACCTGCGCGATCTGAGCGCGTCCTTCCACAGCTACTACGCTGCCGAGCGCTTCCTGGTCGACGATGCCGAACTCGCCCAGGCCCGGCTGGCGCTGCTGGCTGCGACGCGGCAGGTGCTGCGCAATGCGCTGGCGCTGCTCGGCGTCGGCGCCCCCGAGGCAATGGCGCGCGAAGCCAGCCCGGCCAAGGAGCTCGCCGCATGACTGCATCCGGACGTCGCGCTCAGCGAGGCGGGTTCTTCCTCGGGCTGCTCGTGGGCATGCTCACGGGGCTGGCGATCGCGCTCGGCGTTGCGCTGTACGTGACGAAGGTGCCGGTGCCGTTCATCAACAAGGTCCCGCAACGCAGCAGCGAGCAGGACGCAGCACAGGCCGAGAAGAACCGCACCTGGGACCCCAACGCCCCACTGTCCGGCAAGAGCGCAGCGCGGCCTGCCTCCGGCGCGAGCGCCGCCGCGGAGACGCTGCCCGCGACGACGCCAGCGCCAAGCCCGAGTGGCGCCGCGACCAGGGCCGCAAAATCCGCAGAGACGCCCGCGGCCGCCGCGAGAACAGATGCGAAGGAAGGCGCGCCCGATCCGTTCACGTACTTCGTCCAGGCGGGCGCCTACGCGCGCGCCGAGGATGCCGAGCAGCAGCGCGCCAGGCTGGCGCTGCTGGGGCAGCTCGCGAAGGTCACCGAGCGCGAGCAGGCCGGGCGCACGGTCTATCGCGTGCGACTCGGCCCCTTCGAGCGCAAGGAAGAAGCCGATGCGGCGAAAGACAGGCTCGAGGGCGCGGGGTTCGAGGCGGCATTGGTGCGCGTTCAGCGTTGAACTTCGGGAGGCCGGCGCGACTCCACCAGCCGGTCAAACAACAAGGGTGAAGAAATGAAACGTCGTGAATTCTCGGTCGGGCTCGTTCGATGCGGCCTGGCGGCCGGGGCCCTGGGGGCCGCGCTCCCCCTGGCCCACGCGCAGGGTGGCGCCCCGGTCGAGGGCAAGGACTACATCCGCCTGGGAACGCCGCTCGCGCCGCCGGCCAGCGGCAAGATCGAGGTGCTCGAGTTCTTCTGGTACGGGTGCCCGCACTGCAACAACTTCGAGCCGATGCTCGATGCGTGGGCGAAGAAGTTGCCGGCCGACGTGGTGTTCCGGCGCGTTCCCGTCGCCTTCCGCGACGAGCCCTACGTGGCGCACCAGCGCATCTACTTCGCGCTCGAGGAGATGAAGCTCACGGACGCGATGCATCGCAAGGTCTTCGCCGCGATCCACGTCGACCATCAGCGCCTGGACAAGCCGGCCGACATCGCCGCTTTCATGACGAAGAACGGCGTCGACGGCGCGAAGTTCCTCGAGGCCTACAACGGCTTCTCGGTGCAGTCCAAGGCGCGCCAGGCAACGCAGCTGGCGCAGGCGTACAAGATCGACGGCGTGCCCGCCCTCGGCGTCCAGGGCCGCTATTTCACGTCGGCATCGCTGACCGGATCGCCCGAGCGCGCGCTCGCGGTCGTCGACTTCCTGGTCCAGCAGGTTCGCGCCAAGGCCTGAGCCGCACGCGAGGACCTGCCTGCGCAGGACCTCGCGGCTGCGAAGGGACCGGCGCCTGCAAGCGCCGGCGCACGCAGGGTCGGGCGTTTCCGCGGCAAAGTGCCGCGCCGGCGTGGAAAGCGTGGTCTAGAATGACCTGCAAGTTTCATGCCCCATACCCATGGCCCTGCGCGTCCCCAACCCCGTTGATTGGCCGCGCGCCCTTGTCGCAGCGCTGGCAATGGCACTGCTCGCCACCCCGGCGCAGGCCGAGAAGGCCGACCGCAACAAACCCCTGAACATCGAGGCCGACAGCGGCCGCTACGACGATCTGAAGCAGGTGGGCACCTTCCGAGGCAACGTCGTCGTCACCAAGGGAACGCTGACGATGCGCGCCGCCGAGATCGAAGTGCGCCAGAGCCCCGACGGGTACCAGCACGGCCTGGCGACGGCGCTGCCGGGCCAGCTGGCGAGCTTCAGCCAGAAGCGCGAAGGCGTCGACGAGACGATCCAGGGCGAGGCCGAGCGCATCGAATACGACGGCAAGACCGACACCGTGCGCTTCGTCAATCGCGCCGTGATCCGCCGCTACCGTGGGGCCACGCTGGCCGACGAGACCGCCGGCAACCTCATCACCTACGACAACACGAACGAAGTCTTCAGCGTCACGGGGGGTTCGTCGGCAGCGACACCGGCCAACCCCGGCGGTCGGGTGCGGGCGACCTTGGCGCCTCGCGAGGCACCGCCTGCCGCGTCGCAGCCGGCCTCGACGCTGCGGCCCAGCGTTTCGATCGGCGCCCCGGCGCCCGGAGAACGCCGTTGACGGTCCCGGCCCCAAGCTCCGACCGCCTCGAGGCCAGCGGACTGAAGAAGAGCTACGCCGCGCGCACCGTCGTGAAGGACGTGCATCTTGCCGTGCAGGGCGGCGAGGTCGTCGGTCTGCTCGGCCCCAACGGCGCCGGCAAGACGACGAGCTTCTACATGATCGTGGGTCTGGTGCGCGCCGACGCCGGCCGCATCAGCATCGCCGGGCGCCGGGTCGAGAGGATGCCGATCCACCAGCGCTCGCGCCTGGGCCTGTCGTACCTGCCGCAGGAGGCTTCGATCTTCCGTCGCCTCAGCGTCGAGGAGAACATCCGCGCCGTGCTCGAACTGCAGCTCGACGCCGACGGCAAGCCGTTGCGGGGCGCGCGCATCGAGGAACTGCTCGACGGCCTGCTGCGCGACCTGAGCATCGACAAGTTGCGCGACAACCCGGCACCGTCCCTCTCGGGCGGCGAGCGCCGGCGCGTCGAGATCGCGCGCGCGCTGGCCACGCAGCCCCGCTTCATCCTGCTCGACGAGCCGTTCGCGGGCATCGACCCGATCGCCGTGATCGAGATCCAGCGCATCATCAGTTTCCTCAAGGGCCGCGGCATCGGTGTGCTGATCACGGACCACAACGTGCGCGAGACGCTGGGCATCTGCGACCGCGCCTACATCATCAGCGATGGCGCCGTGCTCGCCGAAGGCACGCCGGGCGAGATCGTCGCCAACGCCGACGTGCGCAAGGTCTATCTCGGCCAGCATTTCCGCATGTAGGGGCATGGTCCGGTGAAGCCATCCCTCCAGGTCCGCCTGTCGCAGCATCTGTCGCTGACGCCGCAGCTTCAGCAATCGATCCGCCTGCTGCAGCTGTCGACGCTCGAGCTCCAGCAGGAAGTCGAGCAGATGCTGGAGCAGAACCCCTTTCTGGAAGCCGACGACGAGGCCTCGACGGCGGAGATGCCGCCCGGGACCGACCGCGCGGCCGCCGGCGAACGCGAGGTCCAGCGCGATGTCGCCGAGACGCGCGCCGAAAGCGGCGCCGGCGACGACGCGGGCGACGACGCCGCGGGCCTGGATTCGGCCGAGTTCGGCACCGTGGAACGCGAGGACTGGGAAAACGGCACCGAACGCGAGGACTTCGACGGCATCAGCGAGGTCCCGATCGCCGGCGGGCAGGGCACCGACGGCGATGACTTCGAGACGCAGGACCGCAGCGCCGGCGCCGGATCGCTGCAGGATCACCTGCGCGGCCAGCTCGCTGGCATGCGGCTCAGCGCCGAGGACGCCGTCGCACTCACGGCACTGATCGATTCCCTCGACGAGGACGGCTATCTCGCCGATCCGCTGGAAGCGATCGCCGAGCGTCTCGCGAACGACGATCCGGATGCGCGCGAGGAATGGCAGCAGCGCCTGCATTGCGCCTTGAACTGGCTGCAGAGCATGGAGCCGACCGGCGTCGGCGCGCGCGACCTCGGCGAGTGCC
>Ga0208980_10001192_pt1 | contig 15569 bp, 12 predicted proteins | sample WetSurMetagenome_3_FD_187993 | JGI IMG/M metagenome (GOLD analysis project Ga0208980, IMG submission 187993) | Wetland microbial communities from Twitchell Island in the Sacramento Delta, sample from surface sediment Aug2011 Site A1 Bulk (version 2) | ecosystem: Environmental > Aquatic > Marine... | reverse complement strand
GTACAGGATTATCCTTTCAGCTTACCCCTTCATATGTCCACCGTAACCTGGTTGGCACCGAACTTGACCCTAATGATCTGTTCGCGCTGGGCGCAGGAGGACGATTAAAACTTACAAAAAGAATAAGTCTGAATGCTGAGTATTTCTGGGTCGCAAATCCAAAAAAATATATGAGTCAGCAGATATACAATCCTTTGTCAATTGGCGTTGATATTGAAACGGGAGGACATGTGTTCCAACTGTTATTCACAAACTCACTCGGTATGATCGAAAAAGCTTTTATTGGTGAGACAACAGGCTCCTGGACAAAAGGTGATATCCATTTCGGATTCAATATATCAAGGGTTTTTACCCTTAAGAAACATTAACTGCTTTAACCATTACAACAATTCCCTTGTGTTCTTTGTTAAAATTTTGAACTTTACAATTTATGTTTTCGATCCGGTTAATTCATTCCAAATACTAACACATTCATTATGAAACGCTTATTTTTGTTCCTGTTCTTTCTGAATATTGTCTTTGCATCAAATGCACAGAAATTTATGACCAAGAACGGTTATCTCAGTTTCTTTTCACATACCCCCTTGGAGGATATAAAAGGTGAAAATAACCAGGCAGCCGGAGTTCTCGATATTTCCAGCGGAGAAATGGTTTTTCAGGCCCTTATCAAGTCATTTCATTTCGACAAGGCTCTTATGGAGGAACATTTCAACGAAAACTATATGGAATCGGATAAGTTTCCCAAAGCAAGCTTTAAAGGAAAGATCACTAATCTCCCGGATGTTAATTTTTCAAAGAAAGGCACCTATGATGTTACTGTTGAAGGAGATCTTACTATACATGATGTTACTAATAAAGTAAATGTCAAGGGCACCATTCTGATTGATGACACCGGAATAAAAGCAAATTCAAAATTCAATATTGTACCTGAAGATTTTAAAATAATCATCCCGGGTGTTGTAAGAGATAAAATAAATAAAGATCTTGAGATCGCTGTTAATATGAAGTATGAGCCGCTCGCTACCAAGTAGATATAATGGCTTCAAACAGGATAATATTTATTAACCCAGAACATGAAACTCTATATTAAAATTGCACTGTTTGCCGTTTCATTCGTTGCTATATCGGCAATCCTGGCAGCTCTTTATATGTTCAATCTGAAACATACTGACATGTCTAAGGCTAAACCGGATTTCATTGTTTCAGCGACTGACCTGCAAAAAGAGTTTGAGTTGAATGAAACAGCGGCGTCGGCCAGGTATATCAATAAAATTCTCGAAGTTACAGGGACTATAACTTCAATAACACACGCTGACAGTAACTATCTTAATATTTCGCTGAAGACAGGAAGTGATATTTCAAATGTAATCTGTACTTTTCCTGCAGTGGGTGATCTTTCAATGTTAAAAACTGGTGAGGAAATTACTCTGCGGGGACAATGTTCAGGTTTTCTGATGGATGTGCTTCTTAATAATTGTGCAAAGGTCACGAAAAGAAATAAAGAATAAAACTCTATGAATAATCCTGTAAAAATACTAATGTTTAAAAACGAAATTGAGGCTATGCTTCTCGATGAAATTCTTACAGAAAAGCAAATCCCTCATATAATTCGCTCCTATCACGACTCTGCCTATGACGGATTGTGGCAGACCAAGACAGGATGGGGTCATGTTGAAGCCCCGGAAGAATTCGCTGAGGAGATCCTCATGACCTATAACCAGATGTCAGATTAAACGTTCTGCTTATATTTCCTGATAAATCAACTTAAGTTTTTATCTTTGCTTATCATGTTAATCCGACCTGAATGGTTGAGGTAATGCAACTGTTTATAATATAGATATATGAATCAAAGCTCTAAAGAGAATAATAAACTGTTAAATTATGTCCGGGAAATGGCTGATTCTATTCTGCCTGTAATAAAGAGCAAGTATTTCTATCTTGGCATTCTTTCTATCATTGCCGGTGCTGGATTAAATTTTGCTTCCGAAACTTATCTCCATAATTATATGAGCGAGGGGAAGACACTCCCAATGCTTTCAGACCTGATTTTAGATAATCTTCCTTTTTATAATGTCTCTCTTATTTATGATATTTCCTGCCTGATTCCTATTTTCCTTGTGCTGGTATATTTTGTTCATAAAAAAGACTATAACAGAATTCCGCTCTTTCTGTTAATGACTGGTGTTTTCTATATTGTAAGAGGCATATTCATAGTTTTGACACCATTTGGAAACCCGCCAATGTTCAACGGGTCTGACCCCTTATTCCATGGATTTTCAAACTACGAACTGGGAGTATATCCCTCCGGTCATGCAGGAAATGTATTTCTCCTGTTTTTGCTGGTAAAGGACAGGAGCTACAAATTCCTTATCTTCATCTGCCTGGTTGTTGTTGTCACTGCGCTATTCCTTGCACGCGGACATTACAGCATTGATATTCTTTCAGGACTTTTCTTTTCATATGCAATCCGGGAATTCGGAGAAAAGCATCTCTCCATGTTTGACCTTGGGAACGGAAAGGAAGTTGAAAAAGTGCGGGTACCCGTTTAGATTTATCCCTTCTTTTCCATCCGTCTGATAAAATAATAGTTTACCACACCGATAATAACCATCCCAAGCAGGAAAAGCGGATATGTAACTTTCCAGTTATCGGGTCCGGTCATCATCGACCATTCCGACATCCCACCAATACTTGCCAGCAGGGTCAGAGGCATAAAAATAGTGGCTATCAGGGTGAGCCGCCTCACTGATGTATTTGTATCATTCGACATCTTAGTCATCAGGTTATTAAGAAGTGAAGTGTACAACTCCATCAAACTTGTTTCGATCTCCCTGTATGTTTCCGTGAGCTCGAAGAACTTAGCCAGATGATCATATATATCACGGTAATGTACAATTGCCTTTTCCGAAACAAACGGACAGTCAAGCCTGCAAATTTTTATCAGGATCTCTCTTTCATGATACAGGGTCTTTCTTAACCTCATCAGGCTCTTTCTCATACTAATCAGTTGCATAGGCTTAAACTTCTCTACATCTTCAAGCAATGATTCTTCTGCCGCTTCAAGTTCAACTTCCATATCATCAAAAGCCTTGTATTTCTCATCTACCAGCCAGTCAAGGACAATATGCATTAAAAAGTCAGGTCCGGTTTTTGCATTTGTGATACCATTTTCAATGGTCCCTTCGATATGATTCAAAGGCCTTCTTCCATCAGAATTATGACCGCTCACCGTTATGAGAAAATTCTTCCCTAAAAACAGATTTATTTCATCAATAAAAAGCGTGTTTTTTTCATAACTGAATGAGTTGAAAATGATGAAAGTGTTATTTGCGAAATACTCTATTTTCGGAACCTGTTCCTGATCAAAGCAATCTTCAACAGATAATGGATGAATACCAATTTTATCCACCAGCGATGAGAGTACCTCTTTTGAAGGCTGATAAAAATTTAACCATACAAATCCTCCTTCTGTAGTTGCTTCAATAGCTTTGTCTAATGTTTCCAATCCGTAAAATAATCCAGTAGAAGTAAAATGATAAAATTTAGATTCTGACATAGGTTTATCTTTTCAAATGATGTTAATGAATCTCTTTAAAAACAGAATCCAAATTACTACTAAAAGTTCAAAGTGCCTAGATTTTGGAGTGACTAAAGTTGGAATAAGAAATTATCATCTGGAAAGCACGGATAGATTTGTGAACGAACTTTTCAGAGATGCAAGTGTTAATTAAGTGTATTAATACCCCTCTGTCAGCCTAGCTGACATCTCCCCTTTCCTCGGCAATCTGGGAAGGGGAGAAAATTCTGTGGAGTTTATAATATTTTCACTAATATACAGAGGATTAACCCCCCTTCAGGGGGGCAGGGGGGCAAAAAAGCTGGAATAACTAATTTTCAGGGGGGCAGGGCGGCAAAAAACCTGGAATAACCAATTTTCAGGGGGCAGGAGGGCAAAAAACCTGGAATAACCAATTTTCAGGGGGACAGGGCGGCAAAAAACCTGGAATAACCAATTTTCAGGGGGCAGGGGGGCAAAAAACCTGGAATAACACATTTCAGGGGGGCAGGGTGGCAAAAAGGAATGAGAGGAATAACATTCGGAGTGACAGGTAGTAAAAAAGAATCACCTTAAAAACAATTAATATGAATAATGCAATATATAATTTCAGGGAACCAAAGAATGAACCCGTCCTGTCCTATAAACCCGGAAGTCAGGAAAGGATATTGCTTGAGGAAGAGCTTAAGGTTCAAAGAAATCAGATTATTGATATCCCTTTAATTATCGGAGGAAAAGAGATAAGGACCGGTAATAAGGGAAAGGTTGTAATGCCTACCGATCATAATCATGTGCTCGCAACATATAATATGGCGACTGAGAAAGAAGTCTCAATGGCAATAAATGCAGCTCTTGATGCCAAATGTGAATGGATGACATTATCCTGGATGGAGAGGGCGGCAATAATGGCTAAAGCTGCAGAACTGCTTTCAAAAAAATACCGCTACAGAATAAATGCAGCAACTATGCTGGGCCAGGGAAAAAATGTGCTTCAGGCAGAAATTGATTCGGCTTGTGAGGTTATAGATTATCTCCGTTTTAATATCCATTTTGCATCCCTGATCTACAGAGAGCAACCAATCTCTGAGAATGAAAACATCAATCGTCTTGAGTACCGGCCACTTGAAGGATTTATCTATACTGTCACTCCATTCAATTTCACAGCTATCGCATCTAACCTTAATACAAGTGTTGCCCTGATGGGCAATACAACTATATGGAAACCAGCAACTACTTCGCTTCTTTCGAACTTTTACCTGATGAAAGTATTTGAAGAAGCCGGGATGCCTGCCGGTGTAATAAATTTTGTGCCAGGCTCCGGTGCATTAATCAGCAGTATCGTCTTAAAACACAGAGATCTGGCAGGTATTCATTTCACCGGGTCAAATGCAACATTCAATTCCCTGTGGAGACAGGTTTCAGACAATCTTCATATTTACAAATCATATCCCAAACTGGTAGGTGAAACCGGGGGAAAAGACTTCATATTTGCTCATAACTCTGCCAGTGCACCTGAACTTGCAACTGCTATTGTAAGAGGTTCCTTTGAGTACCAGGGACAGAAATGCTCAGCTGCCTCAAGGGCATATATTCCCGAGTCGATCTGGCCTGAAACAAAACAGAATATTCTGAAAATGATATCAGAAATCAAGGTAGGAGATGTTTCTGATTTCCGGAATTATGTTAATGCAGTAATTGATGAGAGTTCCTATGACAGGATAATGTCATATATTAAGAAGGCAGAAATGTCGGAAGATGCAAGTATAATAACCGGAGGCAAAGGTGATAAGTCAAAAGGATTCTTCATTGATCCTACAGTTATCGTAACCGAAAATCCTCATTTTTTTACTATGGAGGAAGAAATATTTGGCCCGGTAATGACTATTTACATTTATAAAGATGATAAATATGATGAAACACTGGCACTGTGCGACGAGACATCACCCTATGGCCTTACAGGTGCAATCTTCAGCAACGATAAATATGCAATGATAAAAGCATGCCGGGTATTGCGATATGCTGCCGGTAACTTCTATATAAATGATAAACCAACCGGAGCAATGGTAGGACAGCAGCCTTTCGGAGGATCAAGGGGCTCAGGAACGAACGACAAAGCTGGCAGCCACCTGAACCTGCTCCGGTGGGTTAGCCCCAGAACAATCAAGGAGACTCTTATTCCAGCTACTGATTTTAAATACCCGTTTATGGAATAAAAAACATTTTCTATATCGTTCAAACGGAAAGAGCTTTACATTAATAAGGGGCTGTTGAAAAAGTCCTTAGTGACACCTTCGAGTGCCTTTGTGGTAAAAATTAATTCATTGAACCACAAAGGGTCACAAAGTATCACTCAAAGGAACACAAAGGGAAAATAGTGCAATTTCTACCTTTTTCAACAGCCCCTCACATCTTGCCAACTTCGTTGCAATGATTTATTAAATAATCTTATGTAAATTTGGGCATGAAAAGACGTGCCAAAGGAAATGAAAATAAAGCCTTATTTGTTCTGAATCCAAGTTCCGGAGTTCCTCCGGTGAACTTCATAGTATCGAAAGAACTTGAGCTTAGAAAGAACCAACTATCTTTCTGCAAATCAATGAACAAAGAAGATACAGGGTCCCTTATAAAACAAAACTTTAATAATTATGAGGTTTTCGTAGCAGCAGGAGGAGACGGCACTGTTCATACTGTTGCCACTGAACTGGTTGGCACTGATAAGATCCTAGGAGTACTGCCGCTGGGTTCGGGAAATGGATTTGCCAAGGAGTTTGGATTTAAAATGAATGTCCGTTCCCTCCTTTCAGATATTAAGAGGGCTGACAGCCTGAAGATAGATGTTATTGAGGTAAACGAAAAATTATGCCTTAATGTTGCCGGTATCGGACTTGACAGCTTTGTGGCACATTCTTTTAATAACCTAAAGCTCAGGGGTTTTCTTCCATATGTCTGGTTAACTTTCAAGACATTTCTGGCTCTCCGGCCATTTCATGTAACAATTAAAGTCGACGGAGAAGTTATCGTCTCTGAAAAACTCTTTGTCCTGACTATCGCAAACACAAGACAATTCGGGAATTATGCATTCATAGCTCCCAAAGCCAGGCCTAACGATGGGATGATAGATATTGTTCTTATAAAACCTTTCCCGAAAGTACTGGGCTCATTATTTATTATCAGGCTCTTCACGAAAAGAATAAATAAATCAAAATATGTCAGGCATATTCAAACTGAAAAGGAGATAGTGATCGAGACGGATGAAACAAGGTTTCATATCGACGGGGAACCTCTTGAGATATCCGGAAAAGTAATAATAAGGATCAAAAGAGAGGTCCTTAACGTTCTGAGAACATCTGGTTATAAATTTGGTAGTTCATGAAAAGTGTACATCTGTATATTATTTGATATTTTAATATTCTAACGCTATGAAAAAACTGGTTCTATTTCTGCTTTTATTCTCTCTGGCCAGGGTTTACGCTCAAAATCCTGCAATCCAGCTAATCCCTCAGCCTGCTGAAATACAACAATCTGAAGGAGTGTTTACATTGACCAAGACTTCGACTATTGGTTTCGATAGTCAGGATAGCCGTAAGATTGCAGAAATGCTTTCCAGGAAGCTTAATCTTTCAACCGGATTTTCTTTTGAACCTATGCAAAATACCTCCGGTTCCATCCAATTCATTGTCAATAAACCGGCTGTCGCACAGATCGGAAAAGAGGGATACACCCTTGTATCCTCCCCAAAAGGAGTTATAATATCTGCAAATTCACCTGCAGGCCTCTTCTATGGCATGCAAACACTTTTGCAGCTTCTTCCGAAAGAAATCGAAAGCAAAACCCCGGTTACCGCAACCTGGACAATCCCATGTGCGAAAATTACAGATTATCCGCGTTTTGGATGGCGAGGCATAATGCTGGACGTCAGCCGTAATTTTTTCACAAAGGAAGAAATCAAAAACTATATTGACCAGATTGCGAGGTATAAATTCAATACTTTCCACTGGCATCTGACTGATGATAATGGATGGCGGATTGAAATCAAATCATTGCCAAAATTAACTGAGGTTGGCGCATGGCGGGTTCCACGTTTCGGACAATTCGGCCAGCGCTCAGCTCCAAAGGATGGAGAAGCAGCAACTGTCGGAGGATTCTATACACAGGCGGATATCAAAGAAATAATTCAATATGCCCAGGACCGCAATGTCACAATTGTACCTGAAGTGGATGTCCCGGGACACAGTATGGCCGCAATTGCTGCTTATCCTGAATTAAGCTGCACAAAAGATCCCAATACTAAAGTCAATCCCGGCTCTTCATTTTCTGAATGGTATAACGATGGCACATTTAAGATGAAGCTCGACAATACTCTTAATCCGTCTGATGAAAAAGTGTATGAATTTCTCGATAAAGTTTTTACTGAAATTGCTGCCCTGTTCCCAAATCCTTATGTACATGTAGGAGGAGATGAATGTTACAAGGGATTCTGGACCAATGATGCCGGTTGCCAGGCTCTTATGAAAAAAATGAATATGACACATCCTGAAGAACTGCAGGCCTATTTTATGAAACGGGTTGAGACCATCCTGAAGTCAAAAGGCAAAAAGCTGATCGGCTGGGACGAAATCCTCGAGGGCGGTATTGCACCTGAAGCTACAGTTATGAGCTGGAGAGGTATCAAAGGAGGTATAGAAGCTGCAAAGCTGGGCCATGATGTCGTAATGACACCAACTACTTTTGCATACCTCGACTATCAGCAGGGCGAATCTACAATTGAGCCCCCGATATATGCAAATCTAAGATTAAATAAGTGCTACAGCTATGAACCTGTTCCAGAAGGAGTGGATGCAAAATATATTCTGGGCGGGCAGGGTAATCTCTGGACCGAACAGGTTGTTACACTTCACCATGCTGAATACATGACCTGGCCACGGGGATGGGCACTTGCTGAAGATTTCTGGTCTCCTAAAGAGTCAAAAAACTGGCCCAGATTTGTACAATGTGTTGAAAGTCAGTTCGAGCGTGCTGAAGTTGAAGGAGTTAATTACTCGCCGGCTCTTTACGATGCGATCGTAAATGTAAAGGTGAAAGACGGAAAAGTAACTCTTCAACTGGATTCTGAAATACCGGGTCTGGATATTTACTATACAATAGATGGTGCTATGCCAAACAAATATGCTCCAAAATATTCTGCGCCTGTAGAACTCCCTGAGGGACCTGTTACGGTGAGGGTTGTAACCTACAGGAATGGAAAACAAATCGGACATCTTATCACACTCAAACCCGAGGATCTGAAAAAAAGACAAGTGCCAAATTAAATTAACTTAAATATGAATCCTGACAGGACTATGAAGAGAATACTTATTCTCTGTCACGTATTTCTTATTGGTTTCATTGGTTACCTCCCTGCGCAGACTGTAAAGGAGCTTGAATCTCATGGTGTTTCACTTCCTAACGGCTGGAGGTTAACTCCTGTGGGGAATTTACTTCCTCTTGGTGACCTTCCTCTTAATATAGCTATCTCACCGTCGCAAAAGCTTGCGGCAATAACCAACAACGGAGAAAGTGATCAGACAATTCAACTCGTCGACCTGGAAACGGAAGTAATACTCGACTCAATCATAATCAAAAAAGCCTGGCTTGGATTAGCATTCTCGGACGATAGCAAGTATCTGTATGCTTCAGGAGGAAATGATAACTTAATCATCCGCTACCTGATCAAGGATAACAGGTTATCAGGTTATGATTCAATTAAAATAGGTAACCCCTGGCCGGAAAGGATCTCTGTTACGGGAATAGCGCTGGATGATCGCAGGAACAGATTATATGCTGTTACACAGGAAAACAACTCCCTCTACGTAATAGATACTCAGTCTAAAGAGGTTGTTTCACAATTTCAATTGGGCGGAAAGGGCTATACATGTTTATTGGCACCTGATCACCGATTATTATATATTTCCTGCTGGGGATGTGATAAAGTTCTTCTTTTCAATACTGACCGGCAGATGGTTACCGATACCATTGCTGTCGGGGACAATCCCAACGACATGTGCATAACGGGAAATGGAAAATACCTGTTTGTGGCTAATGCTAATGACAATTCTGTTTCAGTGCTCGATACAAAGCAGTTAAAAGTTATTGAGACACTTAATTCGGCTCTTTATCCTGATTCACCAACAGGCTCTACAACAAATGGTGTCGCCCTTAGCAGCGATGAAAAGACTCTTTATATTGCTAATGCAGATAATAACTGTCTCGCGGTGTATGATGTAAGTAACCCCGGATCAAGCACAAGTAAAGGATTTATTCCCACTGCCTGGTATCCGACCTGTGTAAGAATTGTACACAACAAGATCCTGGTGAGCAACGGAAAGGGGTTGTCGTCACATGCAAATCCCTTTGGGCCGAATCCAACCCGCCTGGGAGATGAAATTGCGTATCAGTCAGCGGGTAAGGAAATCAGTGTTAAAGAACAGTATATCGGGGGACTCCTGCGTGGAACCCTTCAGATCCTGAGTACGCCTGATGCAAAACAAATGGCTTCGTTTTCACAGGTTGTTTATAAGAATACTCCCTACAACAAGAATAAGGAACTGGAGTCAGAAGGAGAGGCCGGCAACCCCATCCCGATGAAGGTGGGTGAAAAATCCCCGATCAAGCATATATTCTATGTTATTAAAGAAAACCGCACGTATGACCAGGTTCTTGGAGATATTCCCGGAGGCAACGGAGATCCGAAGCTTGTGCTTTTCGGTGAAAATATTACTCCTAACCAGCATGCAATTGCCAGGGAATTTGTACTTCTCGATAATTTATACGTAAATGGAGAAGTGAGTGCAGATGGTCATAACTGGACAATGGGGGCATATGCCACCGACTACCTTGAAAAAAACTGGCCTACCAGCTACGGAGACAGAGGAGGGGATTATCCTGGTGAAGGTTCAATAGAGACAGCAAACAATAAAAATGGCTTCCTGTGGGATTATTGTAAGCGGAAGGGTATCAGCTACCGGACCTATGGCGAATTCATGGGAGAAAAAGGACCCAATATCCCCGTCCTTAAAGATCATTTCTGTAAATCTTTTACACCATGGGATCAGTCAGTTCGTGATACAGTAAGATTCAGACAGTGGAAACAGGATTTTGATTCCCTTCTTACTATAGACCAGGTACCTCAACTCAATACAATCAGGTTCATTAATGATCACACTCAGGGACTAAAGCTGAATAAACCGACGCCATTTGCCCAGGTTGCTGATAATGATCTTGCTGTTGGTCTTTTCGTAGATTACCTGAGCCATAGTTCTGTATGGAAGAACAGTCTGATTATAATCGTCGAGGATGATGCACAGAACGGGCCCGACCATGTGGATGCCCATCGGAGCACCGCATATATCGCCGGTGGTTATGTGAAAAAAGGCTTTATTGATCATACAATTTATACAACTACCTCTCTTCTCCGTACGATCGAACTGATCCTGGGGCTTCCCCCGATGACTCAGTATGATGCACCGGCAGTGCCACTCTGGAGATGTATGAATAATACTCCTGATCATCCGGCTTTTTCAGCAAGACCGGCTCTGGTTGACCTGAACTTACTGAACATCGCTGAGAATAAATGGCAAAAGAAAAGTGAGATGTTTGATTTTACCAGGGAAGATATGATAAGTGATGCCGAGTTTAATGAAGTGATCTGGAAAGCAGTAAAAGGGCTCGATTCTACCTGCCCTGCAACTGTGCATGCTGCATTTTTTATGTCTGATAATTAAACCCCCAACCTCCCATTTGGCAGGTAATGCATAAATTAATTGATACGTAGAGACGCCCGAATTGGGCGTCTCTTTTTTCAATAAATGTTTGGGGCCGTTGAAAAAGTCCTTTGTGAGCCTTCGTGCTACCTTTGAGTACCTTTGTGGTAAAATATAATTCATTGAACCACCAAGGGGGCTGCCCGTTAAGAAATTGCCAGGTGGGCAATTTTAGGGAGGCGCCAGACTGCAGGGGTGGATAAGCCAAAAGGAACACAAAGGAAAAACAATGTAATTTATGCCTTTTTCAGCATCCCATACATGAGATTATTAATTACAATTTGAATTCCACAGGTACCTGCATCTGAACATCAACAGTTTTTCCGGCCTGGCTTCCAGGTTTCCAGTCGGGCATGCTGCTTATAACTCTTGAGGCTTCAATATCAAGTTGCGGATATAATGATCTTATGACCTTAACATTCTTAACTTTTCCCTGGCTGGTAACTACAAAGCTAACAATTATCTGCCCTTGAATTTTTTTATTATAAGCCTCCTGTGGATAGTTGATATTCTTACTTATCCAGGCTTTCATGGCATCTTTTCCACCCGGGAACTCGGGTAATTCTTCAACGACGACATAGGGCTCTTTACCGGATAATTCCTTAGCATTTGACTTTTTTGTCGTAACCTCAACAACTCCATCCTTTCCTTTTTCACCATATTTATTTGTCGCCGGCGTTTCAGACGAGGATTTATTTTTCAGAACGGTAATTGATTCAATGGTTTCAGAATCAATTTTTTCAACGTCAATATCTGTAATTACACCGTCAACAACCACCAGAGGTTTTTTCCCATCAGCTGAAATGATTTTTACACCTGAGGGAGGTGGCGGTGGTGGCGGTGGTGGCGGGCCGATCATCCCGGATTCAACCGGGACTTTTTTGGTTGTTATCTCAACTACTCCGTTTTTCCCTTTTTCACCATATTTTTTCGTTGCATAACTGTTAACACCGTCTTTAACATTAAATACATTAACTGATTCTATTGATTCGGGATTAATCCTTTTAGCTTCAACCGGATCAACTATCATTCCATCAACAACATAGAGCGGAGGAGTTCCATCAGCATTTAATTGTGAATCCGGAATGGGAGGCGGAGGAGGAGGTGGTGGCGGTGGGGTGCTGATATTTGAATTCAGGTATTTAATGGTATCCTGAATCATGCTGATTTTCATCTCTGATTTAAAATCCGGTTTCACCACTTTGGATTTGTACCCGACATAGCTGACAATGAGAGCCCCATTTTCAGGAATGTTATTAAGCTTAAAGTAACCTCCGGCATCTGTAGAAGTGCCTGTATAGGTATTCTGAACAACTATTGTTGCTCCCTGCAATGGTTTGCCATTCTGCTGAACGACAGTACCTTTTACCTCTTTTTGCTGTGATCCTGTACCTGAGGTGATAATGCCTGAGCTTTCGGATACATATTTGTAATCCGGCTTGGCGAATGCAAATAATACAATTGCAAAAACAGGAAGAATCAGAAGTATTTTCAACTTCCTGTAAGGTGAACAAATAATATCTTTCATCATGTTAAATCTTTTCTTGTTAAGTGAGTAATTGAACGAATTAGCCAGACTGACAACCGGAGCGCCGACAATCTGATTCAGAAGAGCTGCCCTGTAAATTGCCGGATCTGATGTTCGCTGCAGCGCCACCTCATCGGCAAGATATTCATGATTCTGCCTGATGAACCGGACATAAATCCAGACAAGAGGATTGAACCATTGCATCATACAAAGCAATTGAACAAGCACCAGGTCTAACCAGTGCCTCTGCCTGATATGTACAATTTCGTGATTCATGATCTCCTTAGTTTCAATGTCTGTAATTGAAGGATTGACAAACACATAAGAGAAAAATGAAAACGAAGATGTATAATCGGGCGTTTTGACAAGTTTCACGGAATTTAAATTAGTGATCTCAGCTCTTTTTATAGCTCTGAGAACAGATCTTCCCTGCCGTACTATAAGTGTCAATATAAACAGGACTCCCACAGCATAAAATATCAACAACATTAATTTCAGGTCGGGGAGAATGCTTTTATCAACATTCTGAATTTCGCTGACCAGATCATTCCCGGTTTGTACAGTACTTACTACCGGAAGAAGAACTGTATAATGTATTGATATCAGTGGGAAGAAAAAAGAGATCAGGATACCGGTGATCAGGTAAATCCTGTTTAACAGGAAAAATCGCTCATTTCTCAGGAAGAGAATGAATACCAGTGCAAAACCCGAAATCCAGATCACCGATTTAAGCAGATATAAAGCAAATGCCTCCATTACTTACGCTTTTTATTCCCGTCTTGCGGGACTTCGTGACTATGTTCCTCAACTTTTGACAATTCCTTTCTTGTATCCTCCAGCAATTCATCAAGCTCCTTCACCGTCAGATCCTTTTCCCTGGCAAAAAATGAAGCCATCGCAGGAAATGAATTGTTGAAATAACTCTCCATCAGACCGAAAAGCTGGCTTTTTGAGTAATCGCTTTTTGAGATCAGCGGATGGTATAGATGAACATTTGCGTACGCCTTGTGTCCAACGTATCCCTTCTTTTCCAGAACTCTCAATACTGTTGAAACTGTGTTTCGTGCCGGTTTCGGGTCGCTGAAACTGTCGCGGATATCTTTAACGAGACCATTTTGCTTGTCCCATAATATCTGCATTATCTGTTCTTCTGCCTTTGTTAGCTGCATTGCTCTATCATTTTATGTTTCGATTTTGGCGTTACTGGTTGGTAAATAATTAACCTCAACCTTAATTTGTCAATCCTTCCCGGCAAAGATATGACTATTTTTATAGTCATGCAAATATTTTTTAATAAAAATGACTATATTTTTAGTCAGTCAGCTTAACATTCTCTTTTTCTGAATATTAAAAACATATAAAATTTCTCCTGGGATTTTTTAACCGCAGAGGACGCAAAGCTCCTCCTTTAGAGACACAACAGTGAAAGAAAGCAAAGTACACAATGATAAAAACGTCATATTCTGTTCTTTGCGATCTTCGCAGTATATAGTATCTGATTTAAAAAGAATTTATGACCTTCAGTATTGGCTTTTTTGACTAATTTGCATAAGCATTTTATCTTAAAAATAATATCATGAAAAGAAACATTAATTTGTTATTGTCATGCATTACAGCAATGCTGATAATGCTTCCGTCCTTTAGCCAGGCGCCAAATATGCTTACTGAAAAAGAGAAAAAAGACGGATGGGTTCTGTTATTCAATGGCAAAGATGTTACCGGTTGGAGACAATGTAATGGAACCGCCATGCCAAAAAACTGGATCATTGAAGACGGCGCCATGAAGGTATTTACAGCCGAAGGGAAGAAACCAGGTGAAGGTTCTGACGGTGATATTGTATTTGGTGAAAAGAAATTCAGGAACTTTGAAGTATCGATCGACTGGAAAGCCAGCAAAATGGCCAACTCAGGGATCTTTTATAATGTCAGAGAAGTCCCTGGCAAGCCAATTTACTATGCTGCACCGGAAGTTCAGATTCTGGATAATGCTGATGCAACTGACAATAAAATACCAAGTCATCTTGCCGGCTCTTTGTATGACATGATTGCAGCAGATCCTAAATCCGTGCATCCGGCCGGTGAGTGGAACACAATAGTTATATCTGTAAAAAACGGAAAGGTCACGCATACCCAGAATGGAGTTAAGGTAGTGGAATATGAATTATGGACACCCGCATGGGATAACCTTGTTGCAAACAGCAAATTCAAAACATTCCCCGGATTCACCGAAGGGATTTCCAAAGAGGGTTATATTGGCCTTCAGGATCATGGCTATCCTGTCTGGTTCAGAAATATTAAAATACGTGAATTGAAATAATTGACATATAATTTTTCTTAGGAGGGTGTCTCAAAAAGACCACTTTAACCGGATTTCTCATCGTCAGGATAAAAAACTATAATATGAAAATCATTTTATTCGTATTTATGTTTCTTTTCTGCAGATCCGGCATAAATGCACAGGATCACAGAGCCCGTGAATTAGGCATTCCACTTGATGGCATTCCTGGTGATCTAAATGCAATCACAGACATAAAAGGAGTTGAAATAGGACAGGTTACTCTCATTTCAGGAAATGGTAAATTAGTAGTCGGGAAGGGACCTGTCCGCACTGGTGTTACAGCCATTTTACCCAGAGGTAAAAAATACGATCCTGTTTTTGCAGGATGGTATACCCTTAATGGTAACG
>Ga0208980_10001191_pt1 | contig 15569 bp, 11 predicted proteins | sample WetSurMetagenome_3_FD_187993 | JGI IMG/M metagenome (GOLD analysis project Ga0208980, IMG submission 187993) | Wetland microbial communities from Twitchell Island in the Sacramento Delta, sample from surface sediment Aug2011 Site A1 Bulk (version 2) | ecosystem: Environmental > Aquatic > Marine... | reverse complement strand
CATCATAGCATTATAAGTGCCAGGAATGATGGAAGCAATCCGGTTCAGCCCGGTGATGTTAGCGATAAGCCTTGACCTGAGTGGGATTCCGTGCTCATCGTAATAATGCTGCAGGAACTCTGCCTTGTACCTGGCCATGTCCACGTTAGACGGACATTCTGATTTGCACCCTTTGCAGGAGAGGCACAGGTCAAGAATATCGTAGATCTCCGGATGATCAAACGGGTTCTTTTTCGTTGAATGGGTGATGAATTCCCTGAGGGTATTTGCCCGGGCACGGGTGGTGGACCGTTCATCCCGGGTAGCCATAAAACTCGGGCACATGGTGCCGCCAATCAGGTGGGATTTCCTGCAATCACCGGATCCGTTGCACTTTTCTATGGCCCTGAGCATGCCGCCGTCATTGGAAAAATCATAGAAGGTCTGCGGCTCTTTGACCGGCCTGCCGGGTTCATAGCGCAGGCTGGTGTCCATCGGTGGTGTGCCGGTTATTTTCCCGGGATTGAACAGGCCCTCAGGATCCCAGGCCGCTTTGATCTGCTCGAGGATCCCGTAATTCTTTTCCCCGATCATCAAAGGTATGAACTCCCCTCTCAGGCGGCCGTCACCGTGCTCACCGCTGAGAGAACCACGTAACTTCTTGACAAGCAACGCAATATCATGGGCAATGGCCCTGAATTTTATGACGTCCGCAGGATCTTTCAAATTCAGCACAGGCCTTAAATGCAATTCACCGGTGGCGACATGGGCATGAAACACGCATTGCAGCCTGTGCTTTGCCAGGATTTGCTTGAATTCAGCGATGTACTGCGGGAGTTTTTCCGGGCTTACTGCCGTATCTTCTATCACAGATACCGGTTTTGCATCGCCGGGGATGTTGGTGAGAACCCCGAGCCCGGCCTTCCGCAATGCCCATACTTTAGGAATATCTGCCCCGGTGATCACGGGAAAATGATAGCCCAGCCCTTCAGCTCTGAGTTCTGTTTCAAGGGCAACTGCGATCTTTCCTAATTCTTCCCTGGTTTCGCGCGCAAATTCGATGATCAGGATAGCGCCCGGATCGCCCTGGAGGAAAAACCGGTTCTTGCGCTGTTCAATGTTGTCCCTGGTACAATCCAGGATGAATTTGTCCATCAGTTCTACAGCTCCTGGCATGTGCTTGAGAGCCACCAGGTTGCCTTGAAGGGCCTCTTCCAGTGTATTGAAATGAACGCAGATGAGTATCTTTTCCCTGGGCGGGAGTGGAACCAGGTTAAGCCTGATCTCCGTCGTAAAGGCAAGTGTGCCTTCGGAACCGGCCAGAATGGTGCAAAAGTTGAAGGGCTTGCCGCCACTAATAAAAGGCTCATGGTCCAGCAGCAAGTCTATGGCGTATCCTGTGTTTCGCCTCTTTAAGGCAGGATCAGGGTAGGCTTCCCTGATCTCTTGACGGACTTCCGGCTTTGACAGAATATCAAAAATATTCCGGTATATCCGGGCTTCCAGTCCATTTCCTTCCATTTTGGATGTAAATGTCTCCCTTGAAACTGGCCCGAATTCAGCGTCTGATCCGTCGCTCAGGATGACTTTAAGACCCAGGGTATGGTCCCGGGTACTGCCATATAAGATGGAATGAGCACCGCAGGCGTTGTTGCCGACCATCCCGCCGATCATGCATCGATTGGACGTGGACGTTTCCGGGCCAAAAAACAGGCCGGATTTTGCCACTTCCATGTTCAGTTCATCCAGCACAACGCCCGGCTCAACCCTGGCCCATCTTTCCTGGGTGTTGATTTCCAGGATTTTATTCATGTACTTTGACACGTCCACCACGATGCCGTCTCCAACTACCTGGCCAGCCAGGGATGTGCCCGCTGTCCTGGGAATCAACGGGACTTTATGCCGGTTGGCGAAAAGCACCAGTTTTCTGATGTCTTCTGCATTTTTAGGTCTGGCAACTGCTATAGGAATTTGACGGTAGGCTGATGCATCGGTGGCATAAAGCACCCGTTCATCGTATCCGGTGAAGAGATCTCCTTCCAGTGAGGATTTTAGAGTGTCAAGCGGGACCAGTTTTGCCAGGAGATCAGATTCCATATTGAACTGCCAAGGTTTTATTTTTTATAATAATTGGTGCTTTCGAAGATCTTATCGGCAGATTTGGCGAAGTGTAAATTTCCCAGAGTTTATGATATATAAGATCCAGTTCCATGTTGTTCAGAATATGTGATTTATGAATTCCTCTAAAGTAAGATAGGTGAAGTGCCCTGCAAATTTAATATTATCAAGCTCTTCACAGATGATGTCTTCGCGGTGAGGAAGGCCGGTCATTAATTCTCCCAGTTTCAATTTATTGTCATCGCTTATGCGTTTTATTTTCGCATCGGTAATCTTTCCATGATTCACTCTGATCATGATTTTATAAATATCAGATCCATCTTTAAATTCGTTTTCTAGTTGATAATCAGGTGAATAACCGAAATTCCATTCGTATATCCGATATTTCTCATCAGCAAGCTGATGTATCCCCCTTTTTTGTTGTTCAGTCAGTTGATAAATGCAACTACCGGGATTGTCGTTCATTATATAGGAAGAAAATAAGGCGGAAAATTCTCCTATAGGAATCTTATCAGCCAGGTGGTCTGATATATTGGTGACCGGAGCCCTGTTTGATTTCACCGATTTGTCATAGAAGACCGCTTTTCCAGGAGAGAGTGCCAACCTGAGTTGTGCCAGGTCCGACGCGTAAAGCAGGGTTCCATGATGGATCACCCTGGTCCTGTGAACATGGGCGGAATTCCCTGAAATTTTTTTACCGTCAATCATCAGGTTGCTTTTGGCTTCAAATTTGGCATGGATGCCAAGCGTGCCCAGAAAATCGATGACCGGCCGGGTGTGCTTTTTATAATCGACAAGCTTGTCTTTTTCTCCTGAGAGGATGAAGCTGTAGTTGAGGTTTCCGGCATCCTGGTAAACGGTACCTCCTCCGGTAATCCTTCTTATGACAGGTATGCTGTTCTCCTTAACATACTGGTAATTGATCTCAGCAAGGGCGTTCTGGTGTTTTCCGACTACGATGCAAGGTTCGTTTACCCAAAACGTGAAGATGTCTTCTTTAAAATTTTTCAGAAGATATTCTTCAGCCGCAATATTGAAGAATGGATCCGTTTCCAGCCGGTGAATTATGAGCATTTATTTGTTCTCCTGACAAATTTATAAGATTTATCCGGCAAGCGCCCATAAAAAAAAGCTGCCCCCGAGTAGGACAGCTTTTAATCTATTATTAAATCTTTAGGAGAACTAAACTACTCTCCTGAATCTTACGATGGCAAATACCAGGATCAGGCCGATTCCGATGAATAGTGCCCAGTTGCTGACCGGGGTTTCATAACCGGGCGTCAGGCTTCCGAAAGTAATATCGTCAAAACCGATCTGGTTCTGAACACCGGAAAAAGTCACTGATTTGGCAACGCCGCTAAATGGAACAGCGGCTATTCCAAAAATGTCAAATGCTCCGGTCGGATCACCATTGCCGGCTGAGCCCAGCGGTGGCAGAGATTGGGTGGCAAGGAGATTGCCAGTGCCGTTAAGGTTGTCCCATACCTGCACAGTTCCGGTCGCGGTGATCGAACAGTAATAAAATGATAAACCGGTTGAAAAACCTGCTGCAACATTCATAATAGGTGACCCGGTCAGGAAAAACATAATGGTGCTAGGGGATGGTTCATTGGCGAAATTTCCACCGCCACCTGCATCGGCGTCAATCAATGCCAGGGTTTCCGGATTGAAATAGATGCCATAATTTGGACCGCCACCACCATTGTAATAATTGCCAACCGGCTGGTTGTCAGCTATACCTTCAAAATTGAGCACGATGACAGATCTGTTAGCATTGGCCTGCTGACCCATGGCGTTAACTTCTTCCTGAGTAATGGTAGAGGTTGCACCTGCAGGTCTAAGTACCTGTGTCTGGGCAAAAGTGTACAATCCCATCAATAAAAGAAATGAAAGTGTAAGTAGCTTTTTCATATTTTTCGTTTTAAATGTTTAACCAAAGATAAATGAATAACATTGTCGAAATCAAGGATTACTTGTATGAATAAATCTAAAAAAACAATGAATAGATTTAAGTTGTTGAAAAACAGACTTATAATAGATTAATAATGATGTATGAATAAATTTATTCGTACAACAATGTGTTATGTTTAGCATTAAAACCATCAGATAGTTTAAATTCAATTCTTCCAAAACCTATCTTTGCCTGGCCAATTTCTCTTCTAAATGCTATTATATGCTGAACCAGGACAATATTTACGTGATCCTTTTCTCACTGCCCATTTACCAGATGCTCTTCTATACTGTTCAATTGGTGACGTTTAAAAAGACCAGCCCGGCAGGAAGATATTTTGGATATTTGATGCTGACGATGACTGCATTTCTGATTTTTAATGCGGTTTACCACCTCGGTTACGACAGATTATTCTCGAAATTCTATGTTTTTTTCATCCCTGTTTTGCTGTCAGTGGCACCGGTTTATTTTTTATACATCCTTTCATTAACCCGGGAAGATCATGATGTCAGCCGCAATCAAAAGCTGCTGTTGTTCATCCCGCCTGTGCTGATCCTGTTTATTAATTTTTTCAGCTATGGGATGTTATCTGAAAGCGCCCGGTTTGCATTCGTTCAAAATGGTTTACAATCTACCGCTGGTGGGAATATAGGACTGAAGGTTACTGAATTATTCTTCTGGATCGGTTCCGTATTGTTCATGGCAGGTCAGGTTGTACTGGCAGGCTTCAGGGTTAGGAAGATCCTTTTTGCAGAAGCTAATTTGATGCGGCAACGGCCCGCTTACCTCGCTTACTTGAACTGGAACTGGATCATGATCATCAGTGCCAGTGTTGGCGTATTCCTGATTCTAAACGGATTGGTGGATGTGATTGCCCCCAGCGGAAATCTGGCTGTAGCCGTTATCTATAACCTCTTCATGCTGATTTGCGGCGGCGTAGCCGGATATTATGGGATGAAGCAAAATACCCTGCTGGTGCAGGTTTCAAAAATGACGATGCCTGAACAGGAAAAGAAAATCCTGGAGGAGACTGCTGCGAAAAGTGAAAATAAAAATGTGGATTTTATCCAAAAGGAAGAAGCAGAGCGCATTCGCCAGGATCTCATTAAGTTAATGGAGAAAAACAAGCCATTTCTGAAGGCTGATTTCAGTATGGGCGATCTTTGTGATGCACTCAATGAAAGCAGGAGAAAGGTCACTTATGTCATTAACGATTATATGGATAAAAACTTCTATGGGATTGTGAATGATTACAGGATTAAAGAAGCCGTCGATATGCTCTCCCATGATAAGCATAATCATCTGAAAATAGAAGTCATTGCGGAAATGGTTGGATTTCAGTCAAAATCTTCTTTCAATGCCTGTTTCAAAAAATATACCGGCCAGACCCCGAGCGCATTCAAGGCATCCGTTTCGAACCGGAAGAATTCTATTAACAAAAGCTGAAAGCTCCCCTGACTGGCTTTTTTCGTAATTTTGCGCAGCAATGCCGATTCAATACAAAGATTTTCTCGATTATCCTGTCTTTATTCCTTTAAGAGAGGCAGTGAAGGATTATGGCCAGCCGGCTTTCGTCGTTGGCGGTTTTGTCAGGGATAAACTGTTGGGAAGGACCACCAAGGATATTGATGTGGTGGTACTCGGCAGCGGGATAAGCCTTGCCGAGTCCTATGCAGCTAAAATAGGGCCCCAGGCGCACGTGAAGGTATTTAAGAACTTTGGGACTGCCATGGTTCGGTTTCCTGACAGGGATTCGGAATGGATCGTGGAGTTCGTGGGTGCCCGGAAGGAGTCCTACAGAGCCGATTCCAGGAAGCCGATCGTGGAAGATGGCTCACTGGAGGATGACCAGAACCGACGGGATTTTACCATCAATGCCATGGCGTTGAGTCTTAATGAACATGATTTCGGAAGGCTGATAGATCCTTTCAATGGCATCATTGACCTGGGGCATAACCTTATAAGGACCCCGCTTGACCCGGATGTGACCTATTCGGATGATCCTTTGCGGATGATGCGTGCCATCCGGTTTGCTAACCAATTGGGTTTCAATATTGAGAGAAGATCGTTTGAATCTATTACAAAGAATGCAGAAAGGATCCGGATTGTTTCCCGCGAACGGGTGAATGATGAACTGGAAAAGATCATGATGACCCGGAAACCTTCCGTGGGATTTAGATTGATGATGGATTCCGGTTTGCTGGAAATCATCTTTCCCGAGCTGGTTGCGTTAAAAGGGGCCGAATTCATTGATGGCCGGGGACATAAGGACAATTTCTATCATACACTTCAGGTGCTGAATAATGTGGCTGATAAATCCGAGAATCTTTGGCTGCGTTGGGCAGCATTATTGCACGATATTGCTAAACCGGTCACGAAGAAGTATGAGCCGGCAGTAGGCTGGACTTTTCATTCCCACGAGTTCATCGGGGCCAGGATGGTCCCGAAACTGTTCAACCGGATGCGCATGCCCGTGGATGACCGGATGAAGTATGTGCAAAAGCTGGTCTTGCTGCACCTCAGGCCAATCGTCCTGGCGCAGGAAGTAGTGACCGATTCGGCCATCCGCCGCCTGCTGTATGATGCCGGGGATGACATCGACGACCTGATGATTTTGTGCGAAGCAGATATCACCTCCAAGAATCCGGACAAGGTCAGGCGGTACCTCGGTAACTTTGAACTGGTGCGGCAAAAACTGGTAGAGGTTGAGGAGAAAGATAAGATCCGCAACTGGCAGCCACCCGTTACCGGCGAAATGATCATGGAAACCTTCGGTATTCCCCCCGGCAAAGATGTGGGAACAATCAAAAATGCCATCCGGGACGCCATCCTCGACGGCCTCATCCATAATGAGTTTGACGAAGCATACCAGTTGATGCTCAGGGAAGGGGAGAAGATGGGGCTTAAGAATGTTAAATTTTGAATTTTGAATGTTGAATTCGGGAATTATTTGAAATCCGCGAAAATCCGCTGCATCCGCGTTCATCCGCGTGCAATAAAAGCCATGAAAATCCTTTAGTCTCCGTGTCATCCATGCGCCAACGAAATGGAAAATAAATTAATTGTCATTTTAGGTCCGACCGCATCAGGGAAAACATCGCTGGCTGTAGACCTGGCCAAATCGCTCGGTACAGAGATCATCTCTGCAGATTCGAGGCAGGTGTTCAGAGAGATGAATATTGGCACTGCCAAACCAACTCATGATCAGCTGGAGGCTGTCAGGCATCATCTCATAGGACACGTTTCGATCACCGAAAATTATAATGCTGGCCGATTTGAAAAGGAGGCCATGGCCATTCTTTCCGATTTGTGGAAAAAGCATGAGCAAGTTCTCCTCGTGGGTGGTTCGGGACTTTACATCAATGCCCTGTGCCATGGACTGGATGAACTGCCTGATTCCGATCCGGAGATACGCGATTCGCTGGCAAGAAGGTTCAGGCTTCATGGTATTGATTTTTTACAGGATGCCTTGAAAAAAGCTGATCCTGAGTATTATAAGAATGTTGACCTTGCTAATCCAAACCGCCTTATAAGAGCACTTGAGGTTTTCGAAATCACCGGAATGCCGTATTCTGCCTTTCGTAAAGGAGTCCAGGTAAAACGTGACTTTGGTATCCTCAAGTTAGGCCTGGCAGTCCCCCGTGATAAACTTATCAGGAGGATCAATGAAAGGACTGATAAAATGATGCAGGATGGTTTACTGGAAGAAGTAAAATCACTGCTGCCTTTTCGATCTTCCAATGCTTTAAATACTGTGGGATACAAGGAGTTGTTCGTTTACCTGGATGGAAAGTGCTCCCTGGAGGAAGCGGTTGAAAAGATCAAGATCAATACGAAGCGCTACGCGAAAAGGCAGATGACCTGGTTCAGAAGGGATCAGGAGATAGTATGGTTTGATCCTGAAAATGAGGATGGAATAAAGAATCTTATGGCACAGTGATAATAAAAATCCCAAATCCCAAGCACCAAATCCCAAACAAATTATAAAAATTACAAAATCCAGAACCCGGAACCCGGAACTCTACATTCAACATTTAACATTTAACATTAAACATTAAACACAATGGTATTCCACCAGTCCTTCAATGGGCGATTTGATGAATTTCGAGACTTTCATCCCGTTTTCAGCGGCGATTTCTCTGAAAATATCCTGGAAATGGAAACCGACTGAGCCAACCACCCCGAGTTGCTTTTCCTTGTAGTTTGTGTATTGTGTGACCTGGTCCCGGAAAAAGTCAAGGAAATTCTGGCGGACAATGTCCTGGATGAATTGTTCGGACCGGTGGTCGCCGGCAAAGAGCGCAAAGGAAGCCAGGAACCGGTTCGGGTGCGGCTTGCTGTAGACCGAATCCAGGATATTTTCCACGCTGTAACCATAACGTTTGTCGAAATCCTGGCGGATATTTTCCGGCATTTTCTTTCGCAGGAAAGCAGTGAGGATCATTTTCCCGATATAGGCGCCACTGCCTTCGTCGCCGAAAAGATAACCCAGGGAGGTGACGTTTTCAGCGATGTCTTTTCCATTGAAGAGGCAGGAGTTGGAGCCGGTGCCCAGGATGCAGGCGATGCCTTCCTGGCGGTTTAAAAGCGCCCTGGCGGCACCGAGCAGGTCGTGCTGAATTTCAATATCGGCCCTGTCGAATATTTCCCGGAGTACGTCTTCGACGATGCCGCATTTAGCCTGGGTGGAGCATCCGGCGCCATAATAAAACACCCTGGTAATATAGCCTTGTTTGATAAAAGGGACCAGGTCTTTTTCCACGGCATCCTCCAACACTTTCGGGGCCATGAAATAGGGATTGAAACCGGCAGTTTCAATGGGTTCGGAGGCTTTCCCCTCATGGATCACCACCCATTGAACTTTTGTGGCGCCAGCGTCGGCAATAAGGATCATGCTGAAATAATTTGCGGCAAAGATAGAAAAAGCATCAGCTGTTACAGAATAAAAACGATCAGGCCGATCAGGGCTGCCGCAATAGCGGCTATCAGCACGCCGCCGGCTGCGGCGTCCTTCGCCCAGCGGATCTTTTCGCTGTATTCCGGGCTGACGGCATCACAGAGCCATTCGATCGAAGTGTTTAAGACCTCTGCCACCAGCACCAGTCCCACGGCCAGCGTCACCAGTCCCCACTCTGCCAGGCTGAGCTTCAGGAAATATCCTACCACGAAAACTACGGCAATCGCCAGGATATGAATGATGAAGTTGGGCTGGGTGAACACCACGCCGCTGAACCCGCGCAATGCATATTTGAAACTTTTCAGCCTTTTGTAAAGGAAGGGTTTGTTGATATCCGGATCGATCATCGTGGAAATATTTTCCATAAAAGTACAAACTATTTTTTTTATTTTTGCACCCTCATGCGGAAATAGCTCAGTTGGTAGTCCGCCAGTTGGCGGATCCCAAGCTGAGGGGAAGATTAAAGCGGAAATAGCTCAGTCGGTAGAGCATTAGCTTCCCAAGCTGAGGGTCGCGGGTTCGAGTCCCGTTTTCCGCTCTCCTCAAAACCAGCAAGTTAAATACTAATAACTGCTGGTTTTTTTTCTAAGAGAAGTAGATGGTCAGATCGTTCCAAGCTGGGTCATCGGGTGAATCACAGGGAGGGTGTAATAATGCCAAAAATCCTTGATATTAAACGGATAGGAGTGATTCTGAGAGTAATAAAGCAACATTCGTAAAATGGTTGGCGGTTTTAACCGCCAGATAGTTTCAAAAACACATGCCCAGGCTCACTCCAACGGGCAACCACCAGATATTCATATTATCCCAGCCATAAAATGGATAGCCTGCATATACCCTGAAACTTAACTTATTTGATTCTAATGACTGAAGTCTGTAACCTATCATTGGATACAAATAATAATTCTGATCCACATCGCCAAAGATTCCAGTTCCCCCCACTCCAATTTCAAAGAAACTTTTGCCTTTCCCTAAATTCATCGTAACGTGGTGAGGTAAAGTCAAAAATTTAAACTGCAAATCCGGGTTCCCCTCAGCATCAGAAATATCCTCTATTTTATTATACCCTATGCCTAATCCGCCTTCCAGGAAATATTTTGGTCTTATTAAAAACAGCCTTTCGTAATAAGTCGAAATCACTGAACCATCTCCCCCAATAAAATTAAAATATACATTGTTCCGTGGTTTGTCGGAAGGGGATTCCGCTTCATCCTGCGCTGATAGTAAGGTTCCCCATATCAGGAATGCCAAACCAATGATCATCCTTTCTTTCATTTCAGCTTGGAAATAAACGTCCTAAGATAAGCAAAAATGGGGAGAAAAACAATGGTGGACGGCTTTAGAGAGTTCGTGAGAAAGTTTGCCGGCGTGGATTGGTAAAATCATCAACTCTGTCCGGGCAAAAGGGAAATCATATTTTTAATGTATCTTTAAATCAATTTTTACCATAATGATCAAAATATCAAGGCTGGTTTTATTCATTTCTTTTTTTATTTATCCGCTGGCTTCATTCCCGCAGGAAAAAGCACAGGACGCAAGGATTGTACTGGCAGACTCCCTGTTTGAAGCAGGTCAATTTGACCAGGCGATAGTAATATACCAGGAATTCATCGATTCGAGAGGCAGGATAACGGGGGATGAGAAAGAAGCGGTTTCACAGTGTTATCTGAATATCGGGCTGTGCTATTACAAAATGGATGCATTTGAAGATGCGATCAAATGGTTCCTCGATGCAGCAGATCTTCAGAAAGAAACAGGTGACCGGGGGGCCTTGTCCAATTCATTGAACAATATTGGTTTATGCTATAAGAAGCTTGGGAATTATGAGAAAGCCATCGATTATTATGAGCAAACGGTCGTGATCGATAAAGCGGATGGCAATGTGGCAGAGATGGCAAAAACCTATAATAACATAGGAATGATCTATCGTGCCTGGGGAAAATATGATAAAGCGATAGAATACTTTCAGAAATCCCTTGCCATTAAAAAAAACCTGCAAGACAGAGCGGGTGCCTCCCGGACTTTGAACAATATGGGCCTTGTCTATACAGAATGGAAAAAGTATGACCTTGCCATCAGCTTACTTATGGAATCTTATTATTTAGAAGATTCGCTTGAAAACGAAAGTGAAGCGGCCATAAGGCTGAACAACCTCGGAAGGGTCTTTTTTTTCATGCAGCAATACGATACGGCACTTTCCTATTTTGAAAAATCTCTGGTGATCAATGAAAGGAATAATGAGAAATCGCAGATGGCGCTGGCCTACAATAATATAGGCAAAGTCTACCAGGCTAAGGGTCAATTGAAGGAAGCGGAATCCTACTTTTCTTCAGCCCTTTCACTTTTCAGTGAATTGGGCATGGAATCGGAAAAATCGACGGTCGTAGCCAACCTTGGCAATATCAGCCAGTTATCAGGCGACAGCAGAAAAGCGATATCCCTGCTCGACAGCAGCACTGCCCTGGCTGTTAAACTCAACCTGAGAAACCAGCTGGAACATAATTATCGGAATCTTTCGGATATATACAGCGGACTGGGGAATTTTGAAAAATCCCTCGATTACTACAAGCTGTACTCGGCTATTAAGGATTCTATTTTCACAAAAGAAACACTCAGTCAGTTGTCTGACTTTCAGGCCAAATATGAAAAAGAAAAAGACCAGGCAAAGATCCTGGCCCTGGAAAAGGAAAACCTGTCAAAGACCATCCAGCGCAATGCGTACCTTTTCGTCGGACTGGGCATTATGACCATCGCCCTGTTTATGATCGTTTATTTCCGTCAGAGAGCAGTAAAGATCAAACTTATTGCTGATCAGAAGATCTTTAAAATTGAAGAAGAAAAGAAACTGATGGCCGCCAGGCTGCTGGCTGAAGGACAGGAGGAAGAAAGAAAGCGCATTGCTACCGAACTTCATGATAGCCTGGGGGTGTTATTATCCGCAACCAAAATGCAATTTGCGGTCATCCATGATAAGAGCCCTGAAAATAAGGCTGCGATTGAAAAGGCCACCAGGATGCTTGACCAGGCCAACCACGATGTGAGAAAGATTTCTCATAATATGATGCCCGGGCTGCTGACAAAGCTTGGTTTTTATGATGCCGTAGAAGATCTTTTTGACCAGATTAATGATACCGGGGAATTGAAGGCAGCATTGAAAATAACAGGAGAACAGGAGCGATTGGCAGAGAACAGGGAAATCATGCTATACAGGATTATCCAGGAACTGGTGAACAATACGCTGAAGCATGCCGGAGCCAGTCATATCGAGTTGCAGATCAGCATAGAGCCTGGCATGTTGAACCTGTCGTATGCAGATGATGGGAAAGGTTTTGATTTTAAGACAAAAATTGAGTCAAAATCCATTGGGCTTCAAAGTATCCAGTCGAGGGTGAATTTTTTAAATGGCAAATTGGATGTAATTACCGAACCTGGTAAAGGAGTCAAATACTCCATTCAGGTTCCTGCCTGAACAGGACTGCCATTCATACAAACTTATTTATACAGAACCTTCCTGAGGTACCTCCCGAACAGTGCTCCGGTAGTATAATAGGCCTGTTCAAAAGTGCCAACGCAATACTGTTTTCCAAGTGCACTGTTATTTACGGGACAACGAACATGGGCAACAGTGTCGCTGGTTTGCCCGGTTTTTACGACATAAATGTCGGGGACAATAAAAATTGCGCCCATGAATTCCATCATATGCTTTGTTTTGAGAATCATAGTATACTCAGAGTCATAATCATCCAGCCCGATTTGAATACCTTCTTTTGAAAGCTTTTCATTCATGCCGGCGATGAAGACCGATTTAAAATGAGCTTTGGAATCATTCCAGTAGCTAAGCCATTGGTCGCCTTTTCCATGTCTTTCTGCATTCCACTCGCTGACCCTTTTTGCCACATAAACTGAATCCGGTTCATAGGTGGCCCCCATTTGTGGAATTCGCGTATCTACTATCACATTAAAGGTGGTCTGGCCTTTCAATGGAGCCAGATCCCCGAAAACAACATAACCGCTTTGTCCGCCTACCCAAACATTGCGATTATCGGGCGTTTCCTGGGCAATTAATGGAATTGTGGCAAATGAAATAAAGCTGATAATGATTAAATAGATGGAACTTTTCATCTGGTTCGGTTTAGAAGTGGCAAGTTACGAAATGTCCACTTAATGTCCACCTAAATGTCTACTCAATGACATTTTATCTTCAACTTTGCACTTTTCCCTTTTAACTTTGAATTATGAATTTGGTGTTTGCCATCGGCGAAACAGTTTACGACATCATTTTTGACCATGACGAGCCTAAGGCTGCCAGGGCCGGCGGTGCGATGTTGAATACCGCGGTGTCGCTGGGACGCAAAGGATTGAATGTGGAGATGATCACGGAGCTGGGAAACGACAGGATAGGGGAGATGGTTTTGAATTTCCTCAGGGAAAATGGCGTATCCACTTCCTTTACCAGGCCGGTGAAAGGATTTAAGACGCCTGTATCGCTGGCATTCCTCGACGAACAGGGCAATGCACATTATTCTTTCTATAAAAACTATCCCCGGGAACGATTGAATATATCCTGGCCTTCACCGGCATCAGGGGATGTCGTCCTGTTCGGCTCTTATTATTCCCTTGATCCTGCGGTGCATTCAAAGATTGCGGGATTTATCCGTTCGGCAAAAGAAGCCGGCGCTTTGATTGTATATGATCCAAATATCCGGAAGAATCACCTGGCGGAGATCAGAAGATTGATGCCTCACCTGGAGGAAAATATGGCCCTGGCTAATATTGTCCGGGGCTCCGATGAGGATTTCGAGAACCTTTTCGGCCTGAATGCAGGTGAGATGGTTTTTGAACGGCTGAACCAGTTGAGCTGCAAAAATTTGATTTATACTTGCAGTGACAAGGGAGCAGAGGTGTTCACTGAAAAAATCCGTTTTCATGTCCCGGCAAAAAAGACAGAGGTGATCAGCACAATCGGAGCCGGTGACAGTTTCAATGCAGGAATCATCTACGGACTTGTAAAGAAAGGACTGACCTGTGTTGATTTGTCGCAGATAAGCGAAGGAGACTGGAAGGAGATCATCAATGATGGGATTGAATTTGCGGCTGAAGTTTGCGGGAGCTATGAAAATTATATCAAACGTCAACGATAAAATAGCACACGGATGACACGGATAAGACGGATTGTCACGGATTTTACCAAACCGGTTGCACTGCTGTTCAAGTCAGTGCCTTGTAAATATTACCGGATATTCTTATACCTCATCATACCGGTTATTTTCCTTGTCAATGCCACGGTCATTCATTACAATAAAGGCAAATTCTTCCTGACCAATGTGGACCCTGAATATTTCTTTTTATACAATGGCGCTTCGATCGGCGCGGGGAACCTGAGCGTCCCGTATACCTCCAACCCTGGAACCCCGCTTATGGTGCTGATCGCGATTTCCTCCAGGATTGTAAGTATTTTTCAGCCAGGGAATTACCTTGAAGATATCGTAAATGACCCGGAAAAATACATCCATGCGGCAAACCTGATGCTCGTATTAATCATTGCTTCCGTATTGTTTTTCTGCGGGTGGTATGTTAAAAAAATAAGCGGCTCCTGGATCGCCGGATTACTTCTCCAATTGAGTCTTCCCGGCAGCGCTTCCCTGATGATGGTATCAGGAATGCTTAAAGCCGAAGCCATGACCATTCTTCCGGTCCTGCTGCTTTGCATGGCGGTATTCTATTATTTATTTAAGAAACAGGAGCAGGAAAAAACATCGGATAAAATGCTGGTCTTGTTTGGCCTGATCTGTGGATTGGGCATGGCCAGCAAACTGATCTTCATGCCCCTGTTTTTAATTCCGCTCATTATTTTAAAAACATCATTCTTTCAAAAGATAAAATTATTCCTATACACGGTTCTGTCTTTTGCGGTTTTCGCCTATCCGGTCGTTTTCAATAACGGTGATTTCTGGGGATGGATCGGTGGCATCGTCTCACATACCGGAAAATATGGCGAAGGACAGAAGGGATTTATCGATTTTGCTTCCATCCCGGTAAACCTTGACCGCTTGTATGATAATGACCGGGCATTCTTTTTCATTACCGGCTTTTCATTGGTCATTGGAATCATCCTTTCGATAAGGTATTTTAATAAAAAGATGTCTCATCTGTCTGCCAATCTTGGCCGGGCCATCCTCGCAGTTTCAGTCGGGATAACGGCTTGTATCGCCCTCGATTTAAAGCACTTCGAGGTGCATTATTTCTTCCCGGTCTATGTGTTGAAATTTTTCATGATTTCTTTGATCTATATCCTGGTTACCCGTCTGGAAATAATAAATAAATCAGGAATAATCCGGGTTATTGCCATCCTCGTTCTTTGTTCTGGTGCCGTTTATGCCGCTTATGTCGAAATGGTGTACATACAATCCTCCAACCGCTACCTGGCCGTTAAAAGAGCCCAGCTTGATGAAGAATACCGAAATGTTATTTCCCTGGTTGAGCCTGGCAGCCCCATCATCATCTCAGGAAGGTATTATGGAACTCCTTTTATTGAGTTCGCTCATTATGAGGGATTTAAGATGA
>Ga0208980_10001190_pt1 | contig 15577 bp, 12 predicted proteins | sample WetSurMetagenome_3_FD_187993 | JGI IMG/M metagenome (GOLD analysis project Ga0208980, IMG submission 187993) | Wetland microbial communities from Twitchell Island in the Sacramento Delta, sample from surface sediment Aug2011 Site A1 Bulk (version 2) | ecosystem: Environmental > Aquatic > Marine... | reverse complement strand
GGATGGTTTCTACGCGAAGCTTTACGGCATGCAGGGCCAGAGGCCGGAGATCCTGGAATCCGATTTTGCAGCCGAACAAACCTAGCCACACGCTTCCTAAACTGCAATTCGTCAGCCGAACGGTCTCCGGAGAGACTGTCTCAAAACTGCGGGCGAGGATCTCATGACAGTCGTTTTGAGACCGACTCTGGAGGCCTGCCCATGAATTTTAACGCTGCGGAACGCCGATAAACGCTGACGCACGCTGAAAAATTATAAATAAATGCTTTTCCCCCAGCAGCTATTGTTGCCTAAAACTGGAGGCGGACAACGACCTGGCCCGTGCGGGGATTGCCGCCTACCGTCTTGTAGTTTACATATCCGAATCCGGATTGCGGCACCCCATCCCTGTCCTTTACCTGAGTGGCTCCGGCATTCTCATAGACAGGATCCGCCATCTCGAGACGGTTGAAGACATTCTGGAAATCGATCCGGAGCATCAGCTGAACCTTATCGCTGACCCGGAAAATCCGCCCGAAGCTCATTTGCTCCAAAGGCCGGCGCTCAAATCGGTAGTCGTCGTAGTACCCGGGGGAGGTGCTGAATTTGCCAGGATCCGGATCCTTCCATGCATCCGGTTTGAGCGCAAATTGCTCCAGCGGATTAATGCCTTCTTTGTCCAGGTTGGCGGTGAACAGCCCTGTTCCCGGAATTCGGTTGGCAAAAGTGCTCTGGAAGATCATCAGGTAGAGTTTGCTGTTTGAGACCGGAGTACGGATCGGCAGCCCGGGGGCATATTGCACGATGGCGCTGAATCTCCAGTTTCGCAGCAGCGGCGACAGTGTTTTGCGGCCGGAGAATTGAGGGAATGTGAAAGTCGGCGCAACGTAGAAAACGCTTGTCCGGGACAGAGCGGAAGTGTGTTTATTCGCGTTCGCGTCGTAAGCGTTGTTGATGGCTTCGAGCGAAGTGTATCCTCCCATGTTTTCGGCGCCGGACGCCGTTTCCTTCTGCCAGGAATAGCCCAGGTCAACCGCGAACCCATGCGAGTATCTCTTGATCAGCTTAATCTGCGCGGAGTCGTACCAGGTCCGGCCGAACGGAGCCCAACGGTAAGCGATATCCCCGTACTGCGGAAAAGGCCGCAGGGATTGCGCGACAGTCTCATTCTCCGGGAATCCCTCATAGGGCGGTTTGTTGAATCCGCGCCTTATCGCCAGCGAGGAATTGATGGCGGACATAAGCAGCTCCCGGTCCTCTGCAACATCGAGGTCGAGATTATTGGCGTCCAGCCTCTCCGGGGACAATGCATTGACATTGATGAGGCCGTTCGATTCCCAGCCTGTGCCGCGGGCCATGACATAGGAGACCTCAACCGACATGTCTTTCATAATGCGGCCCTGGACGCTGAAATTAAACAGCATCTGTCGCGGAGGCCTTCCGGCGTTGATGTCCACAGCCGTGAGGGAGCCGCCGTTGCCGATGAGGTACAGATCCCTGTTCAAATTAGGCCATGCACCCGAATCCGGGGCTCCATCCCTCAAGAGAAGTGCGGGATTCCCGAAGGTCGTGGATGCGAAAGCGTTGGTCGAACCTGAGCGAAGCGTCGTGCGGTTCTCCGCGGCCGTTTGCCCGTACATGATGCCGAATCCGGCGCGGAACACCAGTCTTGGCATCAGCTCAAAGACCGCGCCCACGCGGGGGGCGAAGGCATAAGGATAAACCCTGGCAAAATTGCAGTTGCAGTGCCCTGTTCCGGAGCCTTCGTATATGACGTAGCCCGGAAGGTTGCCGGCTGAGGGATTCAACTCAGTCGGCGAGAAGCTTGGGATGCGGCCTTCGGATTCCTTGAAATAGGTCTGATAGTCGTACCGCACCCCATACTCGACGGTCAGTCTCGTAGACATCTTCCAGCTGTCCTGGGCGTAAAAAGCCCAGGCGCTCTTTCCCAACTCGGGCTCGCTGACTACTCCTATATCCCCGTTGTTTACAAGTCCCAGAAGGAAACTGGCGTAGGGAAATCCTACCGTGCCGCCCTGCAAATTTTGGCCCTCGGTGGAAGGCTGCCCCGTTTGATCCGCGCTGAAATTATAATAGCCGTAGCCGGGATACTTTACCGTCGTCGGGTATTTCTCGAGCCGGAATTCCGCGCCGATTTTATAGGTGTGGTTTTTCCTGATCCACGTCAGGCTGGCATTGGCCGTAGGTTTCCGCAGATTGGACAGGCTCTGCATGCTCGGCCCCATGTCCTTCATGCCGCCCATCGATGCTCTCAAGCCGGTGATGTACGGAAAGATGTTGAGATTTGCGCCCGTAAGCCCGAGTTCCGTTTCCTGATTGAAATTGTCGTTTTCCACCTCATCCGACCATTTCATGAGCTGATATCCGAAACCCAGGTGCATCGTCCGCGTCGGCGATGCAATGCGATCGTAAGAGACCCGAAAGGTGTCGGCCCGGGCATCGGTGGGCCGGTTGCTTGTCACGGCGCTCAGGAATCCGTCCCCGCCCTGATCCAGCCTCTGCGAAGAAGCCTCTTGGTTGAAGCCGTAATAAAACGAAATGCTGGAACGGGAATACTTTTGATCCACCTTGATCGATCCGAGAGTATCATGCTGTTTGCTTTCCCAGTCGGCTCGATAGTTGTCCGTGAGATCCGAGTTCGTCGGCAGAGGTATCAGGTTCTGAATATTCAACGCCACCGGGTCCATGAGCGACTTCGGAACTGTGTTCCTGGGAAACGGATCCCGCACCCGCTTGCCGTCGACAATACGCTCTGTAGCCGGGTTATATATGGTGCCCTCCATAATCGACCGTCCCACCGGATCTGTACCCAGCTTGCGTCCTGTCAGGGCTTTGCGAAAGTCGCCATCCCGGTATGCCTTGGTCGGAACTGTGAGATATTGATCGTTGTAGATAATGTCCTGGCGAAACTGTTCGAAGTTCGCAAAGAAAAAGGTCTCTTCGTGGCCCGAACTTAACTTGGGGAAAGGCAGCGGCCCGCCCAAAGTAGCACCGTAGTTGTTCCGGCGATTGCGCGGCCTGATATTGGTATACGGCTGGCTCGCGTTCATGATCTCGTTGGACCAGTACTCATACCCGGAACCGTGATAAGCATTGCCGCCCGACTTCAACGAGATATTTATGATGCCGCTTCCCGCCTGCCCGAATTCCGGAGCATACCCGGTCGTTTGAACGGCAAACTCCTCCACTGCCTCGATCCCGACCTGGTTCTGCATGGTCTGGCTCAACAAAAATCCATTGTTGGCATCCTGGCCCTCGACTCGAATGGCTGCGGTATTGCTGGGCGCTCCATTGATGCGCAGATACTCAAGCTCGGTGACGAAAGAGCCGGGAGTCACCTGCAGCGCAAACAGAGGATTGCGTATTCTCCCCTCGGTATTTTTCCCGGCAGGGAATCCGAAAAGCGGAACCATGGCGGTCGTTTCGGAAGTCACGTTATGGGTCCATTGACCGCTGTCAAAGCGCTGCGGTATCGCATGGGAATGGGCATCCGGATCATCCCCGCCCTCATTGGGCTCGAGATAGATATCGATGCGCGCGGGCTGGGTCGAAGCAACGATGGCATTTTCGTAGCGAAAGGACTTGTACTCGCCGTGCGATGTCGAGAGGTGGTAAGCGCCCGGCATCAGATTCGGCAGGAGGTAGTTTCCTGTGGAAGTTGTGACGGTCTGGTACTTCAAGCCGGTTTGAAGGTTCTCCGCAACTACGGTGACATCGGCGATTGCATTCCCTTCGAGATCGGCAATATGACCCGTGATCGAGCCTCGGGCCTCCTGTCCATATAACGCTGCAGTGGCAAAAAACAAACAACACAGTGCAATCACCGTTTTGCGCATAGGTAATAATCACTCCATCCCTGAAAACTCAAAGCCTGCCCTGTCAGATTCATTGATCATAAGGACATGGTCCGATGTTTTCAACCCCTTCAAGGATATCGCTCCATGAAGCCGCAGACAACTCAGGCGAGGCCGGCATATGTAAAGTTATGTAAAACACTTTTTACCTCGATTTAATGAGCAGGCGGATCCGTCAGCCGTATTAATTCCTCGAGAGAATACACCGGCAACCTGAATTTCGCAGGAGTGCCTCTCTTGAGCTTAAACGTTTTTGAATGAAAGGAGCTGCAGATGAAAAACAGATTCCATACCGGCCGCCTGCTGATACCGGTCCTTTTATTAGGACTGACGGGCGGCGCTGCCTTAGCCTTGGCTCAGCCGGACATGCCTTCGACCGATATTCTGGCGCGTCTCAAGGATTCGCTGCAAGCCGCCGGCGCTTCAGCGCTCACAAGCGCCCAGGAGGCCAGCATCAACACTCTCATTGTTGAATTCATGGATGCGCGTCGGGATCAGCCTCAAACCGCCCGAAGCGATGAGAGCGCACGCACGGCCTATGAAAATGCCATTCTAAACGGGGACAGCGCAACGGCGGCGTCCGAGGCCGTCGCCCTGTCAAATGCCCGGGCTGCCGGAATGGCCCAAAGAGAGGCCGATGCCGCTGCATTGGCCATCAGGATCATTGAAGTGCTGAAGGTGGACTCAACCGCACAGGTGGATGCGCTCGTCACGCAGCTCGGCAAAAGCGGATTTGTGAGGCTTATTCTCAGCCTGGCGGGCGGGCCGGGCGGATTCGGCCCCGGAGGACGTGGCCCGGGCAGGCCGCCCCAGCCTTAAGCGGCATTTCTTCATGGATGTCTCAGGCAAAAGAACGTGGCCGTGGGCGCAAGTCGAGCGGCACTGCCCCCACGGCCAAAGCAGCAAGAACCCTATCCGACGGCGGTGCGGGGCCGCCTCACGCCGCCCATCATTTTTGCCAATAATCAGGATCTTTCGCAGCCGCGGGCGTGTTAGGATCAGAAGGTTGGACGCTTCGTTCCCGGGATAAAGATCGGATAATGCCATGAGGCTTTTGCCCAAAGGCACGGTCCCCTCGATCGTGCTCATTGCTCTGCTCGCCCTGATCCTGGTGGCGCTCGCCGCCCTTCAATACCGTTGGAGCGGGCAGGTCAGCGAGTCCGTACACGAACGCATGCAGGCCAATCTGCTTGCTTCCATGAACCAGTTCCGGATGCAATTCAACGGTGAGTTCCGGCAGCTTGGTTTTTTGCTTCAGCCGGACACATCCATTTTGATTCACGGGGACTGGAAGAGCTATGCCGAAGGCTGCAGCAGCGCTTTGGCCGCCTCCGAAATTCATCTGGTTCGCAACGTCTACCTGTGGATTTCGGAAGGCCCCGGCAGCTCCGGGCTGCTTATACTGAACCGGCAAGCCCGGAATTTCGAGCCGATTTCATGGCCGGATAATTTCAAAATTGTGAGGAGCCGTTATGCCGGCTCTTTTGCCCTTCAACGGCAGCCGGGCCCCGGTATGCGGCCGTTTGAATGGACGATGATTCATCAGGTCCCGATGCTGCTTCGCCCGCTGCTGGAATCCCGGCCTTCACCGGATGCTCCCGGACTCCGCAGGCCCCTTGTGGGCTACCTGATGGCGGAGTTGAATCTCGAGGTCATCCAGGAAGAGCTGTTGCCGGAGCTCGCCCACAGGCATTTCAGAGGCCCGGAAGGATTCAATTTTCAGGTTGCGGTACTGAAGGGCCGCAACCCGGGCGATATCGTGTACCGATCCGATCCTGGCTTGAGCGCGGCGGCGTTCGAACATCCTGATGCCAGAATCCCTTTGATAGAAAATCCGAGAGAGCGCTTCGGTCGCAGAGCTTCGGAAGGTCCAGCGAGGCCGGCGGACCAGGCCGTAGCCCTGCCTCCGCAAATTCCCTTTGACCCGGCTTTCCCTCCCCGGGAGGCGCCGGGCGAGGGACCAGGCATGGTTCCCATCCTGTCGGAGGATGACGGCTCCAACTGGGAACTGGTCGCAAAACACCGCGAAGGATCCCTGGAAGCCGCCGTCACGGGATTGCGGCGGCGGAATCTGGCCATCAGCTTTGGAAGCCTGATCCTGCTGGGTATGAGCATGGCACTGATCATCGTTTCGGCGCGCCGGGCGCAGCGTCTTGCCCGCCTCCAGATGGACTTTGTGGCGGGGGTATCCCACGAGCTCCGGACGCCGCTCGCCGTCATCTGCTCTGCCGGAGACAATCTCGCCGACGGAGTGGCTGACGACTCCAGCCGGTCTGCCCGGAAGTACGGGGACCTGATTCGAAATGAGGGACGGAAGCTCGCGGGCATGATCGATCAAATCCTGCAATTCGCCGGCATTCAGAGCGGCCGCCGCCTGTACAACCTTCATCCTGCGCGCGTGAATGAAATCACAAATGCAGTTCTGGAGCAGGCGATGCCGATAGCTGCCGCTGCGGGCTTTACGCTGGAAAAGAGCCTCGCTTCGGATTTGCCGATGATCCGCGCCGATTCGGCTGTTCTCTCGCGCGCCATACAGAACCTCATCCAAAACGCCCTCAAATACTCGGGAGACAGCAGGTGGCTGGCAGTCCGCACGGAGAAATCCGTCTCAAGACACGGTATGGAAGCGAGGATCATCGTTGAAGACAGAGGCACCGGCATTGACAAAGAAGAGCTGTCTCACATCTTTGAACCGTTTTATCGCGGTAGGGCTGCCTCGGACGCGCAAATTCACGGCGCCGGCCTTGGCCTTTTCATGGTGAAAGAATCGCTTGCCGGTATGGGAGGGAGTATCAGCGTGGAGAGTATGCCCGGAAAAGGAAGTGCCTTCACGATCCATCTTCCTGCCCTTCCGGAAAACAACGATGACGCGGCTGCAGCCGCAAGTGACGGGGAATCCAGCCATGCATTATTGGGTCCTGTTGATAGAAGATGAGCCCGGCTTATGTCTGACTCTCAGCGACAGGCTGCAAAAGGAGGGGTACCGGGTTGAAGTTGCTAAGGACGGGGAAACGGGATTCAACCTGGCTGCCAGCCAACCTTTCGACCTGATTCTGCTGGACCTGATGCTGCCCAAAAAAGGCGGCATCGATATTTGCCGCGATTTGCGCCAGATGGGCCTGGCTATCCCCATCCTGATGCTGACGGCCAGGACACAGACCGTGGACAAGGTCCTGGGCTTGAAGATCGGGGCGGACGACTATCTCACAAAACCGTTTGAAATGCTGGAGCTTCTGGCCCGTATGGAAGCATTGCTCCGGCGAGCCACGCGCTCGTTTGCTCCGGCGCCACTGGTGTACCAGTTCGGATCGGTCCGCGTGGATTTTAGAAAGACCGAGGTCGTACGGGACGGGGAGGCAATGGTTCTTTCAGCAAAAGAGTTTCAATTGCTCCGTTACCTGATCGATCACAAGGGAGAAACGCTGAGCAGGGAGATACTTCTTCAGGAAGTCTGGGATTATGCCTCCACACCCTACACACGAACCGTGGACGTTCACATCGCCTGGCTGAGGCAGAAGATTGAAGACGATCCCAAACAGCCCCGGTGGATTCTTACCGTACACGGCATGGGATATAAATTTGCCGGTTGATGCGCTCGCCGATAGCTCAGCATATATCTTCCGGCAGAACCGGTGGATCTCCCGATGGATTGGCTTTGTGTTTCGCGCAGGCTTTCTTGACCTGGAGTCTCGAGGGTTCGTTATCCCGGCCGCCGCCTGGACAGTCCCGAAGAACCAGCATCCTGTTTCACTATGAATATTCAGCTGATTGTTGTCATCGCCTATCTGATGGTTTTGTTTGCCACGGCGGTCTGGGCCGCCCGGCTGGTCCGCCGCGGAAGAGAAGGATTCCTGCTCGCAAGCCGCAATTTATCCGCTCCGCTGATCGCATGCACCCTGACAGGACTTGCGATTGGAGGGGCATCCACGATCGGCGTTGCCGAGAGCGCTTTCAGGGGTCAGGGGCTGGGGGCCGGATGGTATTGCGTCGCCTGGTCGGTGTCCGCCCTCATCATCGCTTTTGTCAGCTCCGTACAATTCCGCAGGTTGAATCTTGTCACTGTCCCGGAGCTATTTCGCCTGTATTTCGATCGAGCCGGCTATACGGCCTGCATTGTCGTCCAGGTGCTTATCCAGCTGACCATCACATCTCTGCAATATGTGGCAGGCGGCGCGATTCTGTCGGAACTGCTTCCCGAAGTTTTTCCGGATCTGCGCACCGGGATGGTATTCAGCGCGATGGTCTTTATTGCACTCACTTTTTTCGGCGGACTCTGGAGCGCCAGTTTGAGCAATGTGCTGAACGTAGCCCTGATTTACGGAGGCATGTCACTGGCCGCCTGGCTAAGCGTAGAATCGCTGGGAGGGCTTGCCGGCCTCTCCGCCAGGCTGCCTCAAACCCCGGACTATTTTTCCTGGGTTGAAGGCGCAGGATTCATGCAGATATCGATCTGGATTGTCGCCTCGGCCACGGCCAATTTTTCATTTCAGGGACCGCTTCAGATAGTATTTGCAGCCCGCGACGGGAAGGCCGCACGCAACGGCTTTTTCACGGGTGCGCTTCTCATGATTCCGATCGGATTTGTCGCGGCCTTGATTGGCATCGCAGCCAAGGCCGCCAGCCCGCATATAGCCGATCCGCGGCTGGCGCTGCCGACCATGCTCATCAGCCTGAATCCGTGGATCGCGGGGATTGCCCTGGCGGCTCTTTGGGCTGCAGACATTTCCACGGCTATCGGCCTTCTGCTCAGTTCGTCCACGATTGTAATAAAGGATGTCGTCCCATCGCTTTTCCGGAGGGAAGTCACGGAAAAACGGCAGCTTGGCTTCAACAGGGCGGTCGTGCTGATTATCGGCGGCCTGACTCTTTTCCTGGCTCTGAAGATCTCGAGCATTCTGGAAGCCCTCATGATCGGGCTCAGCCTGGGAACCGGTATGACCATCGTTATACTTTTTATCTTCTACGCGCCTCGCTTCTGCAGGAGAAGCTCGGCTGCGTGGGTCCTGGCGGCCAATGTGCTTGTCATTGCCGCCTGGATTGCCCTGCCTGTGACACGCATCACTCCGCACGCCGTCTTCAGTTCCTGGATTGTGTGCCTCGCCGTCTTTTTTGCCGTGGCAGCCATCGACAACCGCCCAATCCAGCTTGGAGCATCTTCCTGAAGCATTGACGTTATTCCATGGCGCGGCATCGAAGTATTTATAAGCCCGCGCGGAGACGCGGAGTTCGCGGAGATTCAGATGGTTTGTCGTTGCGAGAAGGTCGAATCTGAATTTCTCACAGATCCCGGTTCAGAGAGAGCTCTGCCTATCGGCTGTTATGCTGTGTCTTTCCGAGCCTGCCGGCAATGATATGCATGCCGCGCAATACCTCCTCCGGCGGCAGGCACGTAAAACAGATCCGAATCCAGGTCGAATAGTCTTTGCCGAAAGAGCTTCCGGGAGTCACGAGCACTCCCTGGCCGGCCAGGTCTTCGAGAAGACCGTTCATGCCCCTGTCGTCCAGTGAATCCGCCGCATCCAAAAACAAAAACGCGCCCGACACCGGCAGGCCGATATCCAGTATTCGGGCCGCCTGCTCTCCGGTCCACCGATAGCCCGCCCGTGCTTCTTCCTGCCAGGCGGCGCCATCACGGATTGCCCGTTCGGCCGCGACCTGTCCCCCGCCGTTGACACTGTAAACAGCGAACGCCGTATATCGCTCCACCGCGTCGATGACTATCGCCGGGCCCGAAATATACCCGACACGGTTGCCCGCCATGGCATACGCCTTCGAGAAGCTGAAAAACCGAAGTGTGCGCTCCTGCATTCCGGGAAATGCGGAAATCCTGGGCAAGGGGCCGTCGCCGTAGACATAGTCCTCATACACCTCATCCGAAAAGACCCAGAGATCCCGATCACAGGAGAATTCCGCGATGGCCTCAACCAGCTCCGGTGAAGAAATACCCCCGGTAGGACTGTTCGGCCAGTTTACGTAAATCGCGGCTGTGTCGCCTTCCGCAACGCTGTGGAGGGCCTCCTTCAGGGAGTGGCGGTCATGCTTTATGTTATAGAAGGGGATTTCCTTAAAGGTAACTCCGTGGCTGGTGGTAATGCCGCGAATCAGGGGCCAGAAAGGCGCCAGTGCAATCATGCTCTGGCCGGGAGCCAGCAGCGTCCGGATGGCCGACGAAATGCCGCTCGTCGCCCCGGCAGTTATGAGGATTTGGGATGGAAGGAGCGTTTGACCATCCTTTTCTTTTCTCTGTTCAAGAATTGCCTCAATAAGCTCCGCCCTTCCGCGAATCGGGCTGTATTTGTGGATGCCCGGAACTTCGTAGGTCGGTCCATCAAACAACCGGGCGCCCACAGGAGGCACCAGGTATGTATCCCCTTCATGAAGCGGACAGTAGGGCGATCCGGATGCCCTGGCGCGTGCAACATAAGAAGAATATATCGACGCGGACAGTCCGCCGAGAGCCGGATTGCCCTGAGATAGCCTGCTCATGGTCAAGCTCCATATCCTGCGCTATGGCGAATCACTTATTCGAGCAAGGCGGCCTTCCGCCTGCCCTGGAAAGCCTGCTCTAAACGTGATTACGCAGCTGCAACTCCCCGGGATGGGGATTGAGATAATACTGCTCCTTCAGATACGGTTGATCGTATTTCCGGACATAGTGATTGATGAGGGTGATTGGGACGATGAGGGGCACGACATTTCTCCGGTATTGATCGATGATGCCCAGCAACTCTTCCTTCTCGTCCGGAGAGAGCTGCTTCTTAAAGTAGCCCGCCATGTGCATCAGCACGTTGGCATTTTTCCTGGCAGTGGTCCGAATCCTGAGCGCTTCCAGCAGCTGTTTTTCATACTGCCCGAAAAGATCCGCGGGCGCAATTTCCTTCGATCGCGCGACAAGCCTCCCCATTTCCCTGTAAAAGGAAGTGCTGTGAGAGAGAATGAGCAGCTTGTGTCTTGTATGAAATTCGATCAGGCCGTGACGGTTTTTCCGTTGCGCAAGGACCTCTCTCCAGCGGGCCAGGGCAAAAACACGTTCGATGAAATTTTCCCTCAGGGCGGGATCGTGCAGGCGGCCGTCCTCCTCCACCGGCAGAAGGGGAAAATGCTCCATGAAAATGCGGGCAAACATGCCGACGCCGACTTTCGCAGGCATGCCTTTGTCGCCGTACACCTTGACGCGTTCCATCCCGCTGCTGGGAGAATCGCTTTTGAAGATAAATCCCAAAAGCGCTTCCTTTTCCAGCTCCACCACGCGCTTTTGAGCCCAGTACACCATCTGATCGGTTTTGTCGTTGCCGGTTTTTATGGTGACGAGCCGCGGCGCCGCGGGATCCCCCGCAAGATGCATGGGCTCCCGGGGGATAGGCATCCCGCATTCGACCTCGGGACATACCGGGACATATTCCACCCACCGGCCCAGTGTCTCCGTTACAAACCGGTCCAGCTTGTGACCGCCGTCATACCGGACTTTGTCTCCCAGAAGGCACCGGCTTATGCCCAACCGGATTTTTGCGGTCCCGCTCCCCTCACCCTGGGATTTCATCGATGTCCTCCTTGCGATGGAAAGCTTGCAGCTACAAATTAGCACGAATCCTAACTAAACCGGCACTGTACTTTTGCAGCCCATCGGATCATTCAACAGGCTCCGGAGAAGCCGGAGGATCCCTGATATATTCCACGCCGGATACTGTGCCGACAGAGCCGCGCTTCCCGGCAGCTATGATTGCGGCCTGAAACCGGCGATTTGAGGCTACTCCTGCCCGCAGATTTCATAGTGCACGAACGCGCAAAAAAAGGTATTAACTTAAACGAGGAACATATGGGAATTTGCTTTTTTGCGGCGGATCTTCACGGAAGGGAAGACCGTTACGGAAAACTGTTTCAAGCCATCAAAAAAGAAAAGCCCGGCGCCGTATTTCTGGGCGGAGACCTTTTCCCTTCCGGCTTCGGGGCGCTTGCGAGCGCGAAGGCGACCTATGACGATTTTCTTAAAAGCATTTTGGCCGATGGATTTGCCAGGCTCAAGAAAGACCTCGGCGCCTCGTACCCTTCCGTGTTCCTCATAATGGGAAATGATGACGGCCGGTTTGAAGAACAGCGCATGGAGGAGTTGCACGACCAGGGACTCTGGTTCTATATGCATGGCAGATGTGTGCTCTGGGAAAACTATGCCATTTATGGTTACGCCTATGTGCCGCCGACGCCGTTCATGCTGAAAGATTGGGAGCGCTATGATGTTTCCCGCTATGTGGATCCGCTCTGCATTTCACCCGAGGAGGGCTGGCTCTCGATTGAGGTACCCAAGGGGGTGCTGAGGCACGAAACCATCCAGAACGATCTCGAAAAGCTGGTGCAAGAGACGGACCTTTCGCGGACCATCCTGCTGTTTCACACGCCCCCCTACAATACAGGTCTCGACAGGGCTGCGCTGGATGGGCAAAAATTCGATTATGTGGATCTCGACGTCCATGTGGGAAGCATCGCGGTCCGCCGTTTCATCGAATCCCGGCAGCCGCTGCTGACCCTGCACGGCCATATCCATGAATCCGCCCGGATTACGGGCGCCTGGAGGGAACGGATCGGCAGGACCTTCTCTTTTTCGGCCGCCCATGACGGACGCGAGCTGGCCCTGGTGCGGTTTGATCCAGAGAATTTGGACGCCGCCACCAGAGACCTGATTTGAGGGCTCATGTGCCATGCTCTGAAAGCATCCGGAGGAAAGATTGATTGTAACGGACCTTCCGACTGCTTCCGCTTGATGGGTCCTGTGGATGTAAATTGCCAGCATTCAAACTGGTCATTGGAGGTGCATCCCTTATGACATCCTTGATAAGAACCGGCATATCCCTCGAGCGGGATCTGCTCGAAAGGTTCGACCAGACCATCCGTCAAAAAGGCTATGGCAGCCGATCGGAGGCGATTCGGGATCTGGTGAGGGATCAATTCGTAGAAGAGGATATTGTATCCGACAAGGTTGTGGTGGCGACCCTCACGCTCGTTTATGATCATCATCAGCCCAAGCTGTCCGAGCAATTGATAGAAGCGCAGCATGATTACAGGGGCCAGGTGCTGGCCAGCACACACGTCCACCTGGATCATCACAACTGCCTGGAAGTGATCATCCTCAAAGGGCGGGGGACGGAGGCCAAAGCATTCGCCGACCACCTCCTGAGCCTTAAGGGCGTGAAGCACGGCAGGCTTGTCCTGACCAATGCCGGCAGCAAGTGACCGGTGCGGATTCAAAAAGCATTTGCGTGCATGAACCGAATACAATGAAAGTCCATCTGGCCTACGGCAAAAGCGGACTGGATCTCCATCTCGACGACAATTGGGATGTTCAGGTTATCGAACCCCGGTTTGTCCCGGGCATCGAAGATCCCCGTAAAGCCTTGCGGCAAGCTTTGCAGGCTCCTATCGGAAGCCTGCCGCTGGCGGAATACATCAACGCCGGGGATACCGTAGGCATCGTCGTCAACGACGTGACCCGCGCCACGCCCAATGAACTCCTGCTTGAAGCGCTGATTGCGGAGATGCCCCATGTCCCAAAATCGAATATCCGCCTGTTTATTGCCCTTGGGACGCATCGGCCCGATACCGTTGCCGAGCTTCAGCGTATGCTGGGCGTATTTGCCGGCGCCGGATATGAGATCCTCCAAAACAATGCTTTCGATTCAAGCACCCAGGTCAGCCTCGGGTACACCGGCAGCGGCAATGAGATCCGGATCAACCGGGAACTTGCCGAGTGTTCCGTCAAGATTCTTACCGGTTTCATCGAGCCGCACTTTTTCGCCGGATTTTCAGGCGCAGGCAAGGCCATCATGCCGGGCATGGCCGGTCTGGAGACGATCCTGCGCAATCATTGTGCGAAAAATATTGCTGATCCCAAAGCTACCTGGGGCATCACGCAAGGCAATCCCATCTGGGAGGAAGCGCGCGAGGCCGCGCACCGCGCAGGGCGCATTTTCCTCCTGAACATCGCCCTCAACAGGGACCAGGCGATTACGGGTGTTTTTGCCGGGGATCTCGACCTTGCCCACGCCCGGGGTGTCGATTTCGTCCGTAAAACGGCGATGCTCGCCGTTGAAAAAGCGTTCGACATCGTCGTGGCAACCAACTCAGGCTATCCGCTGGACCTGAATCTTTATCAGACCGTTAAAGGGATGAGTGCGGCGGCGCAGATCGTGCGGCCGGGCGGCGCCATAGTGATGGTTTCCGGATGCTGCGACGGCATCCCCGAACATGGCATGTACGGAAATCTGCTGCGCCAGGCCGGCAGTCCACAGGCTTTGCTGGACCGCGTGCTGTCGGAACAATGCCCCCAGCAGGACCAGTGGCAGGTTCAGATCCAGACACAAATTCAGCTGAAGGCAAGCATCTATGTCCACAGCACAGGCCTGACCGAAGAGCAGATACGCTCGGCCCTGCTCAAGCCCGCGCCCGACCTTGATGCCACGCTGGCCGGGCTGGTGAAGGAATACAGGGCCTCGGCGCGCATCGGCGTCCTCCCCGAGGGCCCCCAGACGATTCCCTGCCTGAAACAACCGTAAATCCGCCAATCCCGACGGCCGGATGTGATCCCGGACACAGGATTTACAATTCTTTGCCGTGATTTGACCTAATTCGCTTCGCTTTTCGCTATAATTACATCAAAAGACAAGTCCACTCGGATCGATACGGGTTCTCTGCGCCATGACGCAACTACAGGTGATATTGAAAGGAGAGAGCTGGACAAAAAGGGTTCTGGTCACAACTCTGTCCGTCGCCATTCTTCTCATAATATTGGAAGCCTTGCGCCCCGGGACCATGGCTTCGGTTCTGGCCGTGATAAAAGACGGGGCCCTCTGGATCTATGACTTCGCCGGCGATGTATGGGAATCCCTCAAAAAGCTCCTGGGCACTATCCGCAACTGGTACTGACATTCGATCCGTTGGCTTGCAGCCTTCAGACAAGGGGGACAGTCACGAATGTCCCCTTTATTTCTCTATCGGAATTGTGCTTGAACTTTGTTCCGGGACTGGTCTACGGTTAAGTAACTCAATCCGAGACGAAAGGAGGAAATCCATGACCATCACCGAACGCAAAGGCCGCGCCATGACGAAGGAAGAGTTTCTGGAATATATCGGTTACTTCAATAAAAAGGATTTTGAGAAGGTCGCCGGCTATTTTACACCGGACATTACGGTGGAGTATTACGACAACGCCACGGGACCTAAAGTTCCGGCCAGGACGCTCTATGGCCCCAAGGAATTCATCGAGAACTACAAGGCGCTTACATCCGTAGTGAAAGAGGTTTTGGAGCTGCGCGATTTTTTATCCACCGAAGACAGGCTTTTCGCAGAGCTCTACACTGAGTTTCACCCCTTCAAGGATGCTCCGGGGAGTGACGGCCGGCAGGCATGGAAGGTGGGTGAGCCTGTTTTGTCGACAAACTGGGTGATGTACGACATGGCGGACGGCAAGATGAAACGCATACGGATCGCCCATTGGAGGCTTCACGATCCGAAAACTGCCAAATTCACGCCCTAGCCCCTTATTGTCAAGGAACAAGGGGAAAAGGGATCAAGGATCAAAGGATCAGAGGGACAAAGGGGCAAAGGATTAAAGGGAAATAGGATTGTAGGATTGTAGGATCATAGGAATATGGGGATTTAGGAATTCATGACGTGTTACCGGTCTGAGGCCAGATAACCGCTCCTTCCCGAATTACGCACCCCTTTGATCCTTT
>Ga0208980_10001189_pt1 | contig 15583 bp, 15 predicted proteins | sample WetSurMetagenome_3_FD_187993 | JGI IMG/M metagenome (GOLD analysis project Ga0208980, IMG submission 187993) | Wetland microbial communities from Twitchell Island in the Sacramento Delta, sample from surface sediment Aug2011 Site A1 Bulk (version 2) | ecosystem: Environmental > Aquatic > Marine... | reverse complement strand
GATAAGATCTACACTTATTATCTGAATGATTTTGAAAGCAGCATAAATCCTGATAATCCTTTATCCGGATTCCTCCGTTCGACTCAGATCGGCATGGCTTTCAGATCGATGATAGATCTTGGAAGATTCAAATTTTTTCGCGAAAATATCCTTGGGAAACTTAAAGGACAGATTCGATCAGTTGCATTAAAGAAGGATATTGTTATTCCGGCGAATGGAATCGTAAATACTTTAACAGAATGGAGCGGCAGAAATACTAAGCAGGTTGAGATTTGGGACTTCCCCTATCCTTATTCCCATGAAAATCCTTTCCCTGTTTTTAGTAACGGGTCAGCATCAGAAGTGGACAGGTGCTTCAGCCGGCTTATAATCGAGGCCGGATCATTCCTTGCTTGAAAACTGTGATATGACAAACCTGTAACCCTTTCCCAATGCATAGCTTATGAACTCTTCCAGAAAAGAGAGTACTGATGAAGATGGTTTGTCATGAAATACTATGACAGAACCTGTCTTTATTTTTTTCTTCAAGATCTTTAATATCTTTTCACTGGTCATCTGTTCATCAAAATCATAAGACATCAGATCCCAGAATACAACTCTTGAATTCTTTGAAATTTCTCTGTATTGTGAAGGACGGACCCGGCCATAGGGGGGTCGCATCAAAGATTGCGATGTAAATTTTGCACCTTTTTCGATATTCCCGATATATACATGAGTGTTTGTCTTAAATCCGTCAAGGTGATGGTATCCATGATTGCCAATAATATGTCCTTTCGATCTGATCAAAGAAATGAGAGCAGGGTATTTTTCGGCTTCCTGTCCGCTGCAAAAAAACAATGCCTTGATACTATGAGCATCAAGAATATTAAGGATCGGGAGCGTGGAATCGGGATGAGGACCGTCATCAAAAGTCAGGCACAATTCTTTATTACTGGTCTTTATCCTGAAAATTGCTTCGGGATAAATCAGCTTCAGAAAGAATAATGGCCTGTAAAGCCGCATGATCAGTTATTTGTCTGAATAAAAAATACTGTAGTATTTAGTTACATCCGACGAAACAGTATTCACCAGCTGATCCAACTTCAGGTCGATCGCAATGTTATTAATATCAAGAAGCGACTGCATATTTATTCCGATAGGATAGTCCATTCCAAACCGTCTTTCAGGATCCATGCCTGCTGCATAATCGAGGTATTCTTTCGAATATCTTACCACATCATTTATGATCTTATTTCCTTCCTCAGCATTTCCCGATCTTATAAGAACCTCGGCAAGGCCGAGAACAAAAAAATCATATGGCATCTTTTCAGCGGGTACGATTTCGAGGCCCTTGTGAGCTGCTTCAATGGCTTTTGTTGTATCGCCTGACACAAGAAGTGCTTTTCCGAGATTTCCAAAAATCCTCCTGAAATTGCTGAGCATCCGTTTGTTATTCTCGTCAAGATAAACTGATGGATCACCCGCATTTCCCCACCTGTATTTATTCATCAAGTTGTCGTACATCGCAACAGGATCGATCATTCCGTATTCTCCCTCTTCAGGTTTCCCGGTATTGACAGGAACAATCCTGTATGTGATCCCTTCCTGAACAAAATATTTTTCAAGTCCTTTGTACTGGCTTGACGGTACTGTGGTTGAAATATATATAGGCCTCTCCCATTTGTTTGTCGAGATAAGGTCCATCATGGCAAGGTCACCCTTGAAAGCGTTGCTCTCAGAGTATTCCCATATCATGGGGGAAACGATCCTGTCCTTAAAGTATTTCTTGACAGTTCCGTTTGAGAGAACTTTTGCCGTATCGACATCGATTATGAATTTATTCGTTGGCAGGAAATTAAGGTAATCACCCCTTCCGCTCGCATCCACCTTATATTTTTTGTCATCCTGTCCCGCGAACTCCACAATTTGCGAAAGCGGAACCGGTTTTTCAATTCTCTTATCCACTGGCAGATGATCCCTCTCGCCTTCAATATATTTTGCAGAAGGAAGCGACAGAGGCATAGGATCTGATTTAAATGCTTTCTGACGCATCATATCGATGTACCAACCAGCCTGGAAATAACTGAGGTTGGCAACACGTACATCCGATCTTACCTGCTCAACATCCTGAACGTACCAAACAGGGAAGGAATCATTATCCCCATATGTAAAAAGGATAGCGTTCGGCGCGCACGATAAAAGGTAGTTAGCTCCGATATCACGGGCAGTGTAACGGTCTGAACGGTCATGATCGTCCCAGTTCTGAGCCGCCATACGGACCGGAACCGCAAAAAGAAGAATAACGAACGTTGCTGCTGCAGCTAGTGCCAGACCGAGATATTTTTTAAGATTCTCATAAACAAACATAAATCCCAGTCCGATCCATATTGAAAATGCATAAAAGGAACCGGCATACGCATAATCCCTCTCCCTGGGTTGGTTGGGATACTGATTTAAATAAAAAATTATCGCAACACCAGTCATGATGAAGAAAGCAAAAACAAGCCAGAAATCATTTTTTCCTTTTTTATAATGCCAGAAAAATCCGGCCAAACCTAACAGCAAAGGGAGAAAGAAATATGTATTTCTGCCAGGGTTATCCTTAAGATCTGAGGGTAATTTATCGAGATCACCAAGCCTCGCTTCATCAATGAATCTAATCCCGCTTATCCAGTTACCCTGAAGAGGATTACCATTACCCTGATTATCATTCTGCCGGCCGGCAAAATTCCACATAAAGTACCTGAGGTACATGAAACCAGTCTGATAGCTGAAAAAATAGCGCAGATTTTCACCGAATGTCGGACAAATAATGATTTCCTTATCTGAACCGGAAGAAACTGAAAATCTTCTGCCTGTAACATTTCCCCAGTATTTGTAAGCTTTTTCATGATCAGGATCATCGCTGTACATGCGCGGGAAGATTGTCATGAATTCTTTCTTATAGACATATTCCGGCCGGTAATAAGGTTCATACCTGCCTTTGATCTTATTGTAACCTGCGATAGTGCTTTTTACATCAACAACAGGAGCGCTGTAATAATTCCCGTAAATTTTGGGTGAGCTCCCGTATTGCTCCATGTTTATATAGTATGAAAGAGAAAAGATATCGGAAGGATTATTCTGGTTCATAGGAGGACGGGCAGATGACCTGATCATTATCATCGCATATGACGAGTATCCTATCATGATTACCGTGATAGCCGTCAGAACATAATTAAGGATGATCCTCCTTGATTTTATTGAGTACCTGATTCCCATCACCAGGCCTGCCATCAGAAGGATTACAAAGAATAAAAGCCCGCTGTTATATGGAAGACCAATACCATTTACAAAGAGTAATTCAATCCAGCCTGCAACTTTCGGGACTCCCGGTATCAGGACAAATACCATCAGCCACAGCATGACAACTGACAGCAATAATGTCTTAATTACTCCTTTTCTGGTAACCTCATATTTCTTGAAATAAAATACAAAAAGAAGAACCGGAAGAACCAGCAGATTCAGCCTGTGGATCCCCAAACCCAGCCCCATCATATATGCAATAAGGATAATCCATCTTCCCGAGTAAGGCTTATCGGCCTCTTCCTCCCATTTAAGCATCCCCCAGAAAACAAGTCCTGTAACAAGTGAGGAGAGAGCATAAAGTTCTCCTTCTACTGCCGAGAACCAGAAAGTATCAGAAAAAGTGTAGGCAAGGGCACCAATAAAACCGCTTCCGAGAATAGCAGGAATATTTTTCGGCTCAACATCATTACTTCCGGAATATATTTTCCTTACAAGATGTGTTATGGTCCAGAACAGGAACATGATGGCAAAACCGCTGCACAGTGCTGATAAGGCATTCATCATCATTGCAACCTTTGAAGTATCTCCTCCTGCGAACATTGTCGCTATTCGTCCGATCATAAGGAAAAGAGGCGCTCCCGGAGGATGTCCTACCTGAAGTCTGAAAGATGAAAGAATGAATTCTCCGCAGTCCCAGAAACTTACGGTGGGTTCAATAGTAAGAAGGTAGACCACTGATGAAATAAAAAAAAGGATCCATCCTGTGATGGTATTCAGGCGGCGGAAATTGCCCCGGATTGAATTCATATTTGTTTTTATTTGATTGTCGACATGACAAAGAACGTAAAAAAATATTATTTGCGCGCATCCTGCCGGGCATTTAACTTCAATTTAACGCCCATAAATCAACAAACAGGAACTTCAGTTTCAAAATAAATAAAGCTGTTTTCAGAAGACTGGGGGTTGAACTAAATAGTATCTCCAGGGTTTTGTTTTCCAAAGCTCTCCGGCATAATCAATTCCGATTCTTGGACCGGCTTTGTAAACGGGCGAGAGTCCTGAATCCTCAATCCAGATTCTTTTGGATAGTGTAAGGTCCTCACCATAAAACGATTTATCAATCCCAAGCAATTTTGTCACACGCCCCGGCCCGGAGCAGGTCTCAAAGCTCCTTATCAGTACAGCCTGGGGATCATTTTCGGCCCCGGCAACAATATTCAGCATCCAATACATCCCATAAACAAAATAGACATACAGCCTGCCTCCTTCATGGTACATGATTTCAGTCCTGGCGGTCCTTCCCTTTGATGCATGACAGGCTTTATCTTCCGAACCCCTGTAGGCTTCGGTTTCTGAAATCTTAAACCTTCTTGTCAAACCATCTTCCGATCTGATTGCCAGAACTTTTGATAATAATCCCGGAGCTACATCAAGCACATCTTTTATAAAAAAATCCCTTCCCAGTCTTATGATTTCAGTCATAATTCAGTATAGTTCTTTCCCATCATATTCCTCCCATTTCCTGAATACATCCTTTGCATCATTATCTTCAATATGCAGAAAAGGGATCCTTCTTTGTGAGGGATCAAGGGAAATTTCATTATAGATCAGTTCATCATCGAATCCGATTGCAGCAGCATCATATCGATCAGAAGCATAAACGACCCTTTCTATACCTGACCAGTAAATTGCACCCAGACACATAGGACATGGTTCGCACGATGCATAAAGCATACAACCACTGAGGTCATGGGTCCTTAGGAGATCTGCGGCCTTTCTGATAGCAAGTATTTCAGCATGTGCTGTCGGATCGGTGTTTAAAATAACCTTATTATTTGATTCTGCAATTATTTTACCGTTTTTGGAAATAACTGCACCGAATGGACCACCTCCATTTTTTATCCCTGAAGCTGCGATTTCAATTGCTTTACTTAGAAATCTTTTATCATCTGACATTAGTTTCAAAAACAATTTTGTTCACACTGTAGTTCACGTCAGGTAAAAATAAGCTTAGTTTTGTTTATCCCATATAAATTATGCTCAATATTCTTTTTTTTTAGGAAATATATTGTATTTTTGCAGTCCCAAAATAAGGGGTTTTACGTCAAATTCAATTGTTACAATTTTAAAAATCAGATAGAAGTGGACACCTTAAGTTATAAAACAGTTTCGGCAAACAAGGAGACCGTAAGCAAGGAGTGGGTCCTGGTTGATGCAGAAGGCGCGGCTCTTGGGCGTCTTGCAACAGTGGTTGCTTCAACACTGAGAGGCAAGCACAAAACCAATTTCACACCACATGTCGATTGCGGCGATAACGTTGTGATTATCAATGCTGAAAAAGTTACCTTATCCGGGAATAAATGGTCACTCAAAGAGTATGTACGTCATACAGGTTACCCGGGAGGACAGCGATTTACCACAGCTGAAGAGATGCTGAAGAAAAATCCTATAGGGCTTGTCGAAAATGCCGTCAGAGGCATGCTTCCAAAAAACCGTCTCGGGAGAGCTATCTATAAGAATATGCATGTTTATACAGGTGCCTCACATCCTCATGAAGCTCAGAAACCAAAGAAATTAGAACTTTAAAATATTAAGGAATATTTATGGAGCCAGTAAATGCCATTGGTAGAAGAAAAGCAGCCGTTGCCAGAGTAGTATTAAGTGACGGCAAAGGGAAAATAACTGTAAATGACAGGGATTATAAGGAATATTTTGGTGCTGAGACATTGCAGTATGTCGTTACACAACCGCTCGTTGTTATGAATGCCATTGACAAATATGATATCAATGTAAATCTTGACGGCGGCGGAGTAAAAGGTCAGGCCGAAGCTCTTCGCCTTGGTATAACCAGAGCCCTGGTATTGATTGACCCGGAAAACAAGTCGGTACTGAAAGCAAATGGTTTTGTGACCCGTGATCCCCGCGAAGTCGAAAGAAAAAAGCCGGGTCGTCCGAAAGCTCGTAAGAGATTCCAGTTCAGTAAACGTTAGAAATTAACAGATCAGTCATCATAGATGCAGGTTTAGTATCTAAATTACAGAGACTCCTGCCGGCCGGCGGGGCTACTCTGTAATTGATTGAACAGAATGTAAACTTAAAACCATAAAAAATGCCAAGAACAAATTTCCAGGAATTACTTGATGCCGGTGTTCATTTCGGACACCTCAAAAGAAAATGGAATCCTGCAATGGCTCCATATATATTTATGGAGCGTAACGGAATCCATATCATTGACCTTGAAAAGACTGTGGTGAAGCTCGATGAAGCAGCTTCGGCCATGAAGCACATTGCAAAATCGGGAAAAAAGATCCTCTTCGTAGCCACCAAAAAGCAGGCTAAAGAGATCGTTGCCGAAAAAGTTAAAGCGGTCAATATGCCATATGTTACAGAACGGTGGCCGGGTGGAATGCTCACAAACTTTCCCACGATCCGCAAAGCTGTCAAAAAGATGGGGTCAATTGATAAAATGGCGACTGACGGTACCTTTACTAATCTTTCAAAACGGGAAAGACTTCAGGTCACACGCCAGAGAGCAAAGCTTGAAAAGACACTTGGCAGTATTGTCGACCTGACACGCCTTCCTTCTGCTCTTTTTGTAGTTGACGTATGCAAAGAACATATTGCAGTCAGGGAAGCAAAAAGGCTTGGAATTCCTGTTTTTGCAATGGTTGACACCAATTCTGATCCTTCCGATATAGAATTCCCGATACCTGCAAACGATGATGCATCAAAATCAATATCACTGATCGTTGGCATCCTTTGCCAGTCGATTGAAGAAGGCCTTAACGAAAGAAAGCTTGAAAAAGATAAAGAGCCGTCACAAAAAGACAAAAAATATATAAGAAAAGAACTTGAAACCAAGGATCTTCCTGATTCGGTAATAGAAGCAATAGTTGAAGAGGAAGAAGAAGTTGAGGTTGAAGAAGAAAATGTTACCGAAGAGGCTGAAGAGGAGGAAGAAGTAGTCGCTGAAGAGACTGAAGAGACTGAAGAAGAATAAAAGGAATAACTGATAAACTAATCCGGAAATTAATATGGCTACAATAAGTTCTGCTGATGTCGCAAAGTTGAGAAGAATGACCCTGGCCGGGATGATGGACTGTAAAAAGGCCCTTGAGGAATCGAACGGAGATTTCGACAAAGCAGTCGAAATTATCAGGAAAAAGGGGCAGGCTGTTGCAAACAAAAGGGCTGACAGGGAAGCCACGGAAGGTGTTGTCCTTTCAAAAACTGCTGCTAATGGTAAGCTGGGTGCAATGATAGTACTTAACAGCGAGACTGATTTTGTCGCAAAAAATGCTGATTTTATCTCCCTTGCCAGCAGGATACTCGATCTTGCACTCTCAAAGAATCCTGCAAATCTTGATGGCCTGAAAGCCCTGCAACTCGATAACACAAAAGTCGGCGATAAGGTCGTTGAATATATGGGAATAATAGGTGAAAAAATTGAACTTGCATATTTTGAAAAGGTCGAAGCACCGCATGTACAGGCATATATTCATCCCGGGAACAAACTGGCCACTATTGTTGGCTTTTCAAAAGCAGGCATTGATGTTCAGGTTTACAAAGATGTTGCCATGCAGGTTGCTGCAATGAATCCTGTCGCTGTTGATAAGGAAGATGTTCCTGAGAAAGTAATCGCACAGGAAATAGAGATTGGCAAAGAACAGGCAAAACGTGACGGCAAACCTGACAACATGCTCGAAAAAATAGCACAGGGGAAACTCAGTAAGTTCTACAAGGAGAGTACATTGCTGAACCAGGAATTTATTAAGGACAATAAAATCACTATCAGGCAATATCTTCAGTCTGCCGACAAGGAACTGACTGTGACTTCTTTCAAACGGTACACTCTGAATCTTTAAAATAAGGTTCATATTTCAATAATAATCAAGTGGCGCTTTAGGGCGCCATTTTTTTATTAATTTCGTCTCACTGATCTGGTTCAGAGTTTTGAAAATAAAGATACATTTCGCTACAAAATAGTTTTACCATGAAATACACCAGGATTATGCTGAAATTAAGCGGTGAAGCGCTTTCAGGTAACGGGAATTATGGAATTAGCAATCAGGTCCTGGAAGAATATGCTAAGCAGGTTACTGATATAGCAGCAAAAGGATGTGAAGTTGCCGTGGTGATAGGGGGCGGGAATATTTTCCGCGGACTCAATGGAACTGAATCGGGATTTGACCGTGTAAAGGGTGATCAGATGGGAATGCTTGCAACAGTAATTAACAGTCTGGCATTGGAAAGTGCAATAAGTAAATCGGGCGGAAAGAGCAAGGTGTTTACATCGATCAGGATGGAGCCGATTGGAGAGCTTTATAACAGGGACAAGGTGACAGAAGCAATGAAAAACGGGACTGTTTGCATTTTATCAGGCGGAACCGGTAATCCTTTTTTTACGACTGACACGGCAGCTGCTTTAAGAGCAGTTGAAATAGGGGCAGATGTACTTCTTAAAGGCACCAGGGTGGATGGAGTATATACATCCGATCCGGAAAAAGATCCTGATTCCAGGAAATTTGACAATATTTCGTTTGAGGAGGTCATTGACAGAAGGCTCAAAGTAATGGATTCGACAGCTTTTACAATGTGCCGTGAAAACAATATGCCCATCGTCGTATTTAATATGAACAAGCCTGGAAATCTTCTCAAAGTTGTAAACGGAGCAGAAATTGGAACACTAATTTGTAATTGAAGAGTTATTGGTTTCAGCCATTTTATTATTTTTGATAGTCTTTATTCCGAATAAATGAATGGATTCAGTAACCCAGGAATTATTTAATAAGTCAACCCTAATCCATGACATATGAACGAAGAAGTTGAGCTTATAATTGAAGAAACCAAAGACAGGATGCAAAAAGCCCTGGAACACCTTGAGCATGAACTGGCCCATCTTCGCGCCGGAAGAGCCAATCCGCTTCTCCTCGATGGTATTACTATTGAATATTATGGTGTTAATTCACCTTTAGCACAGGTTTCAAATATTAATACTCCTGATCCCAAAACTATCCTTATTCAGCCATGGGAGAAGAACATCCTGGGGACAATCGAAAAAGCCATAATGGCTGCAAATATAGGCCTTACACCCGTAAATAATGGGGAGGTCATAAGGATCAATATCCCTCCCCTGACAGAAGAGAGAAGACATCAGCTCGTCAAACAGGTAAGAAACGAAGGTGAGACTGCAAAAATAAGTCTCCGGAATGCACGCAAATGGGCAAATGATGAATTAAAGAGGATGCTGAAAGAAGGGCTTCCGGAAGATATTGAAAAGGATGCCACCGAAAACGTGCAGGAAATGGTGCATGACTATTCACTAAAAGTCGATAAGGTCATGGCCATGAAGGAGAAGGATGTGATGACGGTTTAATTTCTTCTTTGATTCCTGATTATTTCTTCAATCAGCCTGGGATGCCCGTGATTAACGGACTATTCCCATTTTCATGCCCGATGTGCAGTTTCTGCAAATGCCTATCGATTTTCTCCGGGTGAAAACATTTTTCCTGAATTCTTTATAACGGGCATTATTCCATATTGTTCTGAACGACTCTTTATTAAGATCCCCCATTACGAATTCTGCATCCTTGTCAAAACAGCAAGGGATCACGAGTCCGTCCCAGGTGATTACGGGATTAAACCAAAGTCGCAGACATCTGTCGCGCATTGAATTCTTAATGATAATTTTGCCATTTATTTCTTCATACCTTCTGAATTTACTTGATGCAGGCATCCATTTCTCTTTATCATTATCTGAAATTACCTGCATCGATTTCAGCTTCAGGCTGGCATCAACCTCTTTCGCAAATCGTTCGGCTTCCGGAATCTGATGTTCATTGTGCCTGTTTACCAAGAATTGCAATTCCATTTTCAGCGAAGAATGAAATTTTTTGCGTGCGGCGTCTACATTTCTAATACCAGAAATTACCTTTTCCAATTCTCCTTTCTGCCTGTACCTGGAATAGACCTCCTGGCTCATACCGTCAAGGGAAACAATGAGCTTATTCAGGCCTGATTTTACCAGTTTCTCCGAGTTTTCAACCGAGAGAAAATGACCATTTGTCGATACAACCGAATTTATTCCGGCACTCAATCCGGGAAATGAAAAAAACTGAGGATGCAACATTGGCTCTCCCTGAAAATAGAGATTTACATAATAAAGAAAAGGTTTCAGTTCAAGAATTGCTTTTTTATATAATCCGAAATCCATAAATCCACGCTCCCTTTTCATCAGATCAGAGCCTGATGCGCATTCAGGACATTTCAGATTACAATGATTGGTAAGTTCAAAAGATATGCTTACAGGCATTCCCATTGCGGAAGGTTTGCCACTCAATGAGCTTAACAGGTATGATGATCCGGATATAAGAGCATTCGTAGTTCTAATAAATCTTTTCACCATTTGTCAATCCCGAATATTGCGGTAAGATAGAAAAATAATTTTCAGATCGTATAGGGTAAAACCGTACATCTCTGGTCATATGGGTGAAAAAGGTTTTTAAGCACAATTGAAACGATTGAAATAAATTTAAACTTAATGATTTGAGCCATGAAAACAATCAGAAATTTATCACTTGTCACGCTGCTTATATTGTCAGCTGTTACAGCACAGGCAGTATATGCAGGCACCGCTCCCGAAAGGAAGAAAAATGATCAGCAGAAGACACTTACCATTAAAGGTAAGATCGTTGATTCTGAAACAGGAACTCCTCTTGTGTTTGCTTCTGTAGCCGTCAAGGAGTCTAATGTTGCAACTGTTACAAATGTTGACGGCGAGTTCTTAATTAAGATCCCTGAAACAGAATCATCAAGAAATCTTGAAGTAACCTTCCTTGGATATAAAAACAAGGTTGTACCACTTACCGATCTGAGGGAGGACGGATATAAGAATGTCATTTCGATGGTTTCAGCACCGATCCCGATAAAGGAGATAATAGTCAAACCCGTCGATCCGGAGGCAATTGTGAGAAATGCCATAAGCAAGATAGGGAAAAACTATGTTGATGAACCAAACCTGATGACTGCATTTTACAGGGAAACCATCCGCAAAAACAGGACTTATGTCTCTATCGGCGAGGCTGTTGTGGAAATTTTCAAAGCCCCTTACGCCAACGACCTACGCTTTGATGGCGCCAGAATATATAAAGGGAGAAAAGGATCGGATGTGGAAAAAATGGATACAGTTCTTTTCAAGCTTCAGGGTGGTCCTGTAACCGTCCTTCAACTTGATATAGCAAAAAACACGGAATCGGTCCTTACAATGGATGCAATGAAATACTATGATTATTCACTTGCCACCGTAGTTGAAATAGGAAATAAGCCTCATTATGTGATCACTTTCAAGCAAAAACCATCAGTTGATATGCCATTATTCATGGGGAACTTATATATTGAGACCGGAAGTTATGCTATAACAGAGGCTGAGTTTGGTTTCAATCTTGAAGACAAAGCTGCTGCATCATCTATCTTTATCAAGAAGAAACCGCTTGGAATGGAAGTAACACCTGAAATTGCAACATACAGGGTACAATACCGTGAACAGGATGGCAAATGGTACTTCGCATATTCAAGAGCAGAAGTAAAATTTAAAGTAAACTGGAAAAAGAAACTCTTCAACACTTACTATACAACCATGTCGGAAATCGCTGTTACTGACAGAACAAATGAAGAAGTTATTAAATTTGCAGGAAAAGAAAAACTAAGATATACTGATGTTTTTTCTGACCAGGTCACAGCTTTTACCGATCCTGAATTCTGGGGAGACTATAACGTGATTGAACCTGATCAGAGTATTGAAGCAGCGATCCGCAGGCTGAGCAGGAAACTTAAGTTCAGCGACAGAAAAGAATAGTAAAACGCGACAATAATCTATGCTCGGGGATTCTGAAATAGTAAGGAGGATCAGACAAGGTGATGCAGGACAGTTTGAGTCACTTTTCAGATCCTCCTATGTTTCCCTGGTAAGATATGCAAAGACGCTGATAAGGGATCATGATACAGCAGAAGAGATTGTTCAGGATCTTTTTTTCAGGCTCTGGAAGGATAAAGAAAAATTACAGATCGAAAGTTCTTTGAACGGGTACCTTTACAGGGCAGTACATAACCGCTGCCTGCATTATATCGATCACATCAGGGTTGTCGAAAAGTATGAAAAGGAAATGGCGGTTATGGAGCAGGAAAATAACGAAACCCCGACTGATATACTTCATTACAGGGAGCTTCAGGCTAAAATTGCACGTATTATTGAGAGACTGCCTGAGAAATGCGGAAAGATCTTTTGCATGAGCAGGTTTGAAGGTTTGAAATATTCAGAGATAGCCGAAAAACTCTCGATATCCGTTAAAACAGTCGAAGCAAATATGGGAAGGGCATTGAAAGAATTCAGAAAAGTACTGGCAGAACAATGAAAGAGATGAATAACATAAAGAATTATACTGATAAGGAGTGGGAAGACCTTTCATCGCTTCTGTCGGATGAACAGAACGATAACAAGGATCTTCTCAGCCGGTTCATGGCTGAGGATAGTCATAAAACAATAAAATACTGGAAAGAGTTGAAAGAGATGAATATTGAAAAAGAAATTGATGTAGACAAGGCCTGGAACAAAGTTTATTCCAGGCTAAGTGAAAATGGATTAATTACAGAGATTCCTGTGATCAGGAGCAGTTTTCTCGGAAGCAGATATTTCCGGATTGCGGCATTGTTTCTTCTTTTAATTGGCATCGGATCGGTGATGGTATTAATGAATAACAGGGACCTCCTGAGCCGTAATACAGTTGTTACAACAACCGATAATCAGAAAAACCTTCAGGTTACCCTTCCCGACGGAAGCAATATCTTCCTTAACAGGAATACCAGGTTAAGCTACCATCAAAATTTCGGCAAACATGGAAGAAATGTAACTCTTACAGGCGAGGCTTTCTTTGAAATAACTCACGATGAAAATAATCCATTCGTAATCGATGCAGGAAAAGCAAGAATAAAAGTCCTTGGAACATCTTTCAATGTCATTACCAGTAATTCGGATTCAGCGGTTGAAGTGTTTGTCACAACCGGCAAAGTTTTGGTTTCTGATAATGAAGGAATCAATAATTTGATTCTTGATTCCGGATTTATAGGAAAAATGGATTCGAAATTGTCGGAGAAATCAGTAAACAGTGATCCGAACTACCTGGCATGGAAAACCGGACAGCTGATTTATGACGGGCAGACGCTCGGCGTTGTTTTCAGGGATCTCAAGAAAGTTTACAATATGGATATTGTTGCTGACGATCCCGGAATCCTTGAAAATACATGGACAACCAATGGTCCGGTCGATAATCAGCAGCAGGAAACAATTATTCGTTTAATTTGTATTAGCTTTAACCTCAGTTATACAAAAGAGGGTAATATTTACCATATTACTGATAAATAACTTACAGGTTTAACAATGTTGTCTGACAATGGCACTATATTCAAATATATTACAGCCATTGCATTGTTGATATTTCTGATCCCTTCGCGGGAGACAAAATGCCAGGAGAGCATCCTTGATTCTGCATTTACGTTCAGGGCAGGAACAATAAAGACAGGCAATGCCCTGAATCTTATTACCCGACAGACTGGTTACCATTTCACGTACGACAGCCGCCTTATTGATACTGAAAAAAAGACCGAAATGAATTTCAGGAACACAAAACTTAAAATGGTTCTTGACAGCATCCTGAAAGGAGACTCTCTTATTTATTCAGTAATCGATGAATTCATTATTATCTCCAGGGAAATACCTCCTGCCCCATCTTTAAAGGACTCCTCTTCTGTACCTGATCTTAAATTCATAACGGGTGTTATTTTCGATGATGAATCATCAGAACCTTTACCTTATGCAACAATAGGCCTTAAGCACACAGGCAGGGGAACTGTATCGAACAGCAACGGTGAATTCGGGTTTAAAATTTCACCCGAAAATTACAGAGATACTATTGTTGTCTCCTACCTGGGGTACTTTGCAAGAGAGATACCTGTACGGCAATCGCTCGGAAATAATTTCAAAGTAGCAATGAGAAGGGAGTTTATAGCAATTCCCGAAATCATAATAAAAAATCAGATCCCGCAGGAAATCATTTATAAAACGATTTCTAAAATACCTCAGAATTACGGGAACACTCCTGCAGGCATGACTGCCTTTTACCGCGAGGGAGTTCTCAGAAAGAATCAGCTTCAGACATATTCCGAAGCAATCCTTGAGATTTATAAAAGTGCTTATTCGGGGACGCTTCTGAGCGACCAGATCAAAGTATTTAAAAGCAGAAAAATTGAAAATATCAATGTCACCGACACATTAGCTGTCAGGCTTAAAGCCGGACTCAGTACGTGCCTGCAGCTTGACGGAATAAAATATATTTTTGATTTTCTTTCACGGGAGAATTTCAGTGAATACACCTACAGGCTTACTGATATTGTATCATTTGATGAGGAATCAGCATTTGAAATAGAGTTTGGACCGAGAGAAGGGGCAGAAATGCCGATGTTCAAAGGATCTGTATTCATTAACACAACAGATTTTGCTCTTCTTAAAGCTGAGTTCGAAATTAATGCTGCATATCTTAAAAAGATGAGAGATAATTTTATCTTAAACCCTTCAAGGGATTTTACAACATGGCCCGTCTCAGTAAAGTATTCAGTGACCTATCGTGAACTCGATAAAAGATATTTCCTCAGCCATGTCAGAGGCGACCTGGAATTCGCATCAAGGCAAAAGAAGAAACTCTTCAATACCCCGTTCAACGTGTTCTTCGAAATGGCTGTTACAAGTATGAGCCTTGCAGATGTTAAGAGGTTTGATCGTGAGGAACTGGCACCCACTCACTCTGTCTTCTCAAGAACAATTACAGACTATGATCCGGTTTTCTGGGAAAATCAGGAGTTCCTGAAACCTGAAGACAACCTGTTACAGGCCCTTAAGAACATGAAAGTCAGGCTTCAGGAATTTTCAGAATGATTACAAATTGAGTATTTTGGATTTTTGATTTCGGATATTTGAATCGGTGATCCGCAATCAATACCCGGGCTGAAGGCCAACCCGGCGAAGCCAATACGCAACCCGATATCCTTAATATTTATTTATAAGGTTATAAAGTTCGGTAAGGTCCGGAGTAAGTATTATTTCGGTTCTTCTGTTCTTCTGTCTGGCTTCATCTGTATTTGCCGGATCGACAGGGAGATATTCGCTCCGGCCTGCTGCTGTAAGCCTGCCGGGTTTGATTTTCGAGCCTTCAAGTAAAACTCTTACCACTGTGGTTGCTCTCTTTGCACTGAGATCCCAGTTGTCTTT
>Ga0208980_10001188_pt1 | contig 15588 bp, 12 predicted proteins | sample WetSurMetagenome_3_FD_187993 | JGI IMG/M metagenome (GOLD analysis project Ga0208980, IMG submission 187993) | Wetland microbial communities from Twitchell Island in the Sacramento Delta, sample from surface sediment Aug2011 Site A1 Bulk (version 2) | ecosystem: Environmental > Aquatic > Marine... | reverse complement strand
GTTTCCTTTGTATATATTCTTCAACATACTTATATGAATGATTTAATGGAATCCCTGAAAAGCAGGAAAACGATAAGAAAATACTCGCCTGAAGTCGTCGGAGATGATCTTCTTGATGATATTCTCAAAGCAGCCTATCGCACTTCAACAACAGGTAATATGCAGGTTTATAGCATCATAGTGACACGAGATGAAGGGAAGAAAAAAGAACTTTCACCATTGCATTTTAGCCAGAAGATGGTCACGGAAGCACCGGTATTGCTTACCTTCTGTGCCGATTTTAACAGGTTTAATAAATGGTGCGTACTAAACAATGCTCAGCCGGGTTATGATAATTTTCTTTCGTTCATTACCGCAGCTATCGATGCTCTTCTGGTTGCTCAGACAGTATGTATAGCTGCAGAAACAAGAGGTCTGGGGATTTGTTATATCGGAACTACCACTTATATGGCTAAAGGGATAATCGAAGTCCTCCGACTTCCAAAGGGAGTGGTGCCGGTCACAACTGTAACTTTAGGCTGGCCTGCAGAAGATCCCGACCAGGTCGACAGACTTCCTCTGGAAGCTGTAGTACATAAAGAGGTTTACTCTGATTACACCAATCAGGAAATTGAACGACTCTACTCTGAAAAGGAAAATAGGGAAGATTCTAAACAGTATGTCAGGGAAAATAATAAAACCACTCTGGCCCAGGTATTTACAGACATCAGATATAAAAAGGAGGATAATGTGTATTTCTCGAATATGCTTCTGAAAGTTCTTGAGGACCAGGGGTTTATGAATAATTAAATATGCTATGCATGCGTAAACTTCCCAGCATTATTACTTTCTTACACGTACCGGATACGATGGTCTTGAAGGTTCTTCAGGAGGATTCTTGGCTAATTCTTTGAGAGCTACCTCAATAGCTTTTTCAAGCTGTGGATCTTTCCCGTTAATAATTTCTGCAGGCCATTGTTCGACCTCAATATCAGGAGCCACCCCCGTATTTTCAACAACATAGCCATCCTTAGTCCATATCGCAAGATTTGGAGCAGTTACCGATCCTCCATCGATGAATTCAGGGAATCCCAGTATCCCTACTAACCCTCCCCAGGTCCTTTTCCCAACCAGGGTTCCGACCTTAAACTTTCTGAACATCCAGGGGAGCATATCTCCTCCTGATCCTGCTGTTTCATCAATGATCATTACCTTTGGCCCCTGAATGGAAGCTGAGGGAGATTTCAGATCTTTGCCATATCGCATATTCCAGTACGCCTGGAGTGGACGCTGCAGAATGTCAATATAGTAATCTGCAAGTAAACCTCCTCCGTTAAATCTTTCATCAATAATTATTGCCTTGCGGTTTGCCTGAGGAAAGAAATACCTTTTGAAATATTCGTGACCCTGGGCAGACGTATTTGGAACATAGACATATGCAACCTGACCCTTTGTAGCCTCAGTTACTTTTTTAAGGTTGCCTTCCACCCAGTCACGGTTTCTCAGGGAGTAATCATCTGATACGGGAACAACTTTAACAACTCTTGAACCTGCATAATCAGGTTTGTCATTGATAGTAAGCTCCGTGATTTTACCATCTGTATTTTCAAAATAACTGTAGATCTCTTTTTCTCCCGTAAGATCTTTCCCGTTTACTGCAAGGATATAATCACCGGTATTGATATTCAAACCCGGTTCGGTAAGTGGTGATCTGAGATCTGGATTCCAGTTTAGTCCTCCGTATATTTTTCCTATCCTGTATCTGTTGGATGTAACTGTAAAATCAGCCCCAAGAAGGCCGACGCCAATTCTTTTTGGTTCATAAAGCCTGTCCCCGAAAGACTCGTAACTATGACCAACGCTTAACTCGCTTAACATCCATTGAATAATCCTGTAAAGATCACTTGTGCAGGCAATATCAGGCAGGAATTTCTGGTATTTCACTTTTATAGCATTCCAGTCGGCCCCCTGCATTCCGGGATCATAGAAATAATCCCTGTTTACTCTCCATGCCTCATCGAGTATTTGTGGCCATTCGGAAAGCGGATCAATTTTAACGGATATTGCCCCGATATTTAAAATTCCCTTTCCCGGCTCCGGCTTTTTCCCGGCTTCTGTAATTCCAATTACTTCTCCCCTGGAATAAAGCATTTTTTTCCTGTCGGCTGAGACCAAATAGTTATCAAGGTCCATAACTTCCTCATCCTTACGATCTTTAAGATTATATTTATGAAGCTTTGAAGATTCTGAAGGAATAACAGGCCTGACTATATAAAAAACTTCTCCTGAATCACCAGCCCCAAGGTCCGAATAATTTCCAGCTTTGACCGGCAGGTTAACAATCCTGTCCTGCATTCCTTCAGGCTCGATCTTAAGCGATTTAGATTCAGCTTTTGCAGCAGGTATATTTTTAGTATTTTTCTTATCCTTTTCAACAGGTTTTACGGCTGCGGGTTTTTCAGCTTTAATTGTCTCCTCATCACTCTCTTTTGCAATCGGAGATAAAATATCTTTCCGGAGAGTGACAAGATAAATCGAATTGGTCATTCTCATATCTTCGCTTGAAAGGTCAAACCAGTTGAGGACAGGCCCGGCATCAGTTGAAGAAAAGAAATAAATATATTTACCATTGATGTCGAATCGGGGCTCCGATGCATCGCTTAGCCCGTCAGTTACAGGAAATGATTTTTGCTGATCAACTGAATACAGATAAACCATTCTGAAATTGGTTTCCAGTACTTTTGTGTAAACGATCCATTTTGAGTCAGAGGACCAATCACCAAAAAGATTCCGGAATGCTCCCGGAGTATAAATATCATCTGAATCAATCTTTTTTGTAATATTTGTTTCTAAATCCATGATATACATATTCCTTCCATTGTCGGCATAACAGATCTTCCTGCTATCGGGAGACCATTTTGGAAATGCATAAAAGCCGGTTCCCGTAAGTTTTAAAGTTCTGGGTTCACTTTTGCCGTCCTGCGATTTAAGGTGCAGCATATATTCCCCTGAAGCATCTGAAAAATAGGCTATTGTTTTTCCATCGGGCGACCAGGAAGGGAATGTTTCGTGGACGTTTGTTGTCATTGTAATATTTCTTGGATCACCTTTTTCAGCCGGCAGGGTAACAATATCTCCCCTGAAATCAAAAACAGCCCTGGAGCCTGTGGGCGATATTTCAGCGTTCCTGATAAATTTTATTCCCTGGACAAAACGCGGTCTTAATTCCAGAAGATCAGCCGCGATCCCTACAATAAGTTTATTTTCAGAATTTGATCTTGTATCATATATATGCAAATAACCCTCCTGTTCAAAAACTATTTTATCATTTCCGGCAGAAGCTTTCAGAACAGGAAAGTCTTTGTAGAAAGTCAGTTGTTTTACTTCTTTGCCTGGAACATTATAGGAAAAAAGATTTAATTCTCCTTCTCTGTCACTCAGGAAATAGATATTTTCTCCGATCCACATAGGATCTGAATCATTGCATCCGCCTTCAGATTGTGGAATTTTCACCACTGAGTAATCAGATAACGAACATATCCAGATTGTCGATATCCTGCCACCCCTGTAATTTTTCCATTGCTGATGGGCTGGAGAAAGCGGAGTATATGCAATTGATTTTCCGTCGGGTGAATAGCAGGCTGTAAAGGCGTTGGGGATCTTCAGTTTCTCGGGAAAGCCACCTGTTGTCCCGACCGTAAACAACTGTGCATACCTGTTTGTAAATGAGGATCTTTGTGAAATAAAGAGAATACTTTTCCCGTCAGGTGTAAATCCTCTCACCATATCTGCACTTGGGTGCCACGATAACCTGGAAGGGACTCCGCCTTCGACAGGAATTACATAAACATCTGTGTTCCCGTCATATTGTGCACTGAATGCAATTAGCTTACCATCAGGTGAAAAGAAAGGATTTGATTCGATTCCCTCATCAACTGTCAGACGCCTTGGCTGTGATCCGTCTATACTGGCAATCCACAGATCCTCAGCATAGATAAATGCAATGTATTTTGCACTTATTGCCGGTTGAGTCATCATCCTTGTATTGTTTATGTCAATCCCTGAGATGGAGGACTGGAAAAACATCAGAAGGATAAATCCTCCGGACAATCTAATTGAAAGATTTTTCATTGTAATTATTTGATTTTATTCAGTTTAGGAACTTTGTTCATCTTATGCTTTTATCCCTTTGCGGCTTTTCGTCTTTTCAACTTTAAGCCTTTTCGCCTTTTCGCCTTTAAGCCTTTAAGCCTTTAAGCCTTATAATGCCCTCATGCCTTTTTAAACATCTTCCCCACCGCTGCCTGCTGTGTCGGAGTAACTGCAAGATCATTTATGCAGATATGACCGGGGAGTGTGGCACAGAAATAGATAATATCCGCTATATCTTCTGCTGAAAGTGATTTAACACCATCATAAACAGCATCCGCTTTTTCCTTGTCTCCCTTGAACCGGACAATTGAGAATTCAGTTTCAGCCATACCCGGTGCAATATTCGTAACCCTGATACTGTGCCTGAGAAGATCTATCCTCATTGATTTCGAAAGTGCATCTACTGCCGATTTTGACGCACAATAGACATTCCCGTTTTCATAAACATCCTTGCCGGCAATTGAGGAAATGTTGAAAATATGCCCCCTGTTCCTGGCGACCATTAATGGTGCAACTGCCCTTGTGACATAAAGAAGTCCCTTCACATTGGTATCAATCATCCTGTCCCAGTCATCAGTATCACCATCATCAATATGGGACAGGCCAACAGCGAGTCCTGCATTATTTACCAGAATATCAATGCTCTTCCATTTCAGAGGAAGATCATTAATGACTGATTCCACTTCAGGTTTATTCCTGACATCAAAATTAAGGGAAAGTACTTCTGTTCCGGCAGCTTTAAGTTCTTTTTCAAGTGAATCCAGGCGATCTTTTCTCCTGCCCGTGATTATTACATTATATCCGTTCCCTGCAAATTTTGCAGCTATGGCACGCCCAAAACCGGAGGTGGCTCCGGTTATCAATATAATATTTTCCATAATAAAGAAACATTTCAGGTAAAAATAGAAATAATATTTGTACTTATCTTTGCTGTCTATTTTTAATAAATGGGTAAACAGGAGGCATCTGTCAAAAAAGATAAAAAGGATATCGGATCGATGTTTGATTCAATAGCCTGGAGGTACGATTTCCTGAATCATCTGCTTTCATTTGGGATTGACCGGAAATGGAGAAAAAGAGCAGTAGATAAAATTACCGGGAAATATAAGAATCCGAAAATTATTGATGTGGCAACAGGAACAGGTGACCTGGCGATCGAAGCTGTTAATGCAGAGCCCTTAAAAATCACAGGTATCGATATTTCTGAAAAGATGCTTGAACTTGGAAGACAGAAAATTAAGGCAAGGGATCTTGAAAACATAATAGAGTTCATCAAATGTGATTCAGAAAACATATGTTTTGAAGATAACTCCTTCGATGTTGCCATGGTAGCATTTGGTGTAAGAAATTTTGCCGATCCTTCAAAGGGAATTTCAGAAATGAAAAGGGTTTTAAGGACGGGAGGAGTGGCTGTAATTCTTGAATTTTCGAAACCTGACGGATTCCTTTTTAAACATGTTTATAACTTTTATTTCGGGAACCTTCTTCCCTTTTTCGGATCCCTATTCTCAAAACATAATAAAGCTTATAAGTATCTGAATGAGTCAGTTATGAATTTTGCGGATAATGAAAAATTCATGCAGATGATGAAGAAAGCCGGACTTACAGAAATAAAACAGGACAGATTGACCAGGGGAATCGTGACTATTTATACGGGTGTTAAAAAATGAATACAATATTTGAATTTTATCCAAGTTTATTAATTTAAAGAAAGTTGCAGGTTGCAAGTTGCTAGTTGCTTTATAACCAGTAACCAGTAAGTAGTAACAAGAAACCAGCTTTAAACAAAGTAATTTCGCTACACTGGAATAATTGAGAAAAAGACTTTTATATATCGCACTTTCAGGCCTTTTCCTTCTGTTTCATATTGATTCATTCAGTCAGAAAGAGAAACCGAAGAATGATTCATGGTACGATGATAAATTACTTCATTTCGGTTTTAGTCTGGGACTAAACCTGATGGATTTCAACATTACTCCGTCGCAGACCGCCCTTGAAACAGACGGATATTATCCGGAGGTGAGCATCCTTAATCCGGGCATTAATATTCAGATTGTCACTAACCTGAGACCAGGCAGGCATTTCGATCTGCGGTTCCTTCCGGGTGTATCATTTGGCCAGAGGAATGTCAGGTATTATGACTGGAGCACCCAGGCAATTCTTAATGAGAATCAAAGAGTTGAATCTTCGTTCCTTGAGTTTCCTTTATTGCTGAAATACAAGGGCGCCAGGTTGAATAATGTGAGACCTTATGTTGTAGGAGGTTTCAATTACAGGTACGACCTTGCCGGGAAAAAGATATATGATGATGAAAAACCTGTTTATATAAGAGTAAAAAGATCAGACCTTTACTATGAATGCGGAGCAGGACTCGATTTTTACCTTCCATACTTTAAGTTCTCCATTGAAGTTAAAATGTCGAACGGGATGAGGGATATACTTGTCCATGAACCTGCTCCAGGAAATCCACAGTATGCAAACGCAATCGAAAAAATGAAATCCCAGATCTGGGTAATTGCATTTCATTTTGAATAGAAATGTCAAAACTTATTCAGCTTGCACTTCCGCCTGAAAAAGCTGCCGATGAACAAGCAATCCTAAAAATGGCAGGATCTCTGTCCGGGATAGACCCTTCAGAGATATCTTTCCTGAGGATATTGAGGAGATCTGTTGACGCCAGGAAGAAGAAAATACTTATAAATCTCTCTGTTGAGGTCTTTTCGGAAAAGGAGGATCCTATTACTTCAATTGCTCCTTTTAAGAAGCAGGATGTGACTAATCGTCCTGAGGTAATTATAGTTGGAGCAGGTCCGGCAGGTCTTTTCGCATCACTCAGGCTGATAGAACTCGGATTACGTCCGGTCGTAATTGAGCGGGGTAAGGACGTCTCTGCCAGAAAAAAAGATATTGCCAGAATTAGCCGTGAACAGAAAATCAATCCCGACAGTAATTACTGCTTCGGAGAGGGGGGAGCTGGTACTTTTTCAGATGGGAAGCTCTATACACGGTCAAAGAAAAGAGGAGATAATATCCGGGTCCTGGAACTTCTGTGTCTCCATGGGGCTAATGAAAATATATTGTATGAAGCTCATCCCCATTTAGGAACAGATAAACTTCCCGGGATCATTTCCAGAATCAGAAAGTCAATAACTGAAGCAGGGGGAATATTCCTTCTCGAAAAAAAAGTGACAGATTTCATAATTGAAGGAGGCTTGATCAGGGGCGTTGTAATTTCGGAAAATGAAAAGTATTATTCCCGGAACGTAATTCTCTCAACCGGCCATTCTGCAAGAGATGTTTTTGATATCTGCCGCAGGCAAAAAATTAAGCTTGAGCAAAAATCGTTCGCCATGGGTGTAAGGGTGGAGCATTCCCAGGAATTGATCGACAGGATCCAGTACCATGGTAATGAGCGCGGAGATTTTCTCCCGGCTGCATCATATAGCCTTGTAAAACAGGTAGATGGACGTGGAGTATATTCGTTTTGCATGTGTCCTGGGGGATTTATCGTTCCTTCTGCCACATCACAGGAAGAGGTTGTTGTAAATGGGATGTCTCCTTCACAAAGAAGCTCGCCATATGCCAATTCGGGAATTGTTGTTGAGATCAGGCCTGAAGATCTGACCAGGTATAGCAGATTTGAAGAATTTGCAGGTCTTGAATTTCAGAAAGAGCTTGAAAGATCGGCATGGGAGGAAGGTGGTAAAAGCCAGAGGGCACCTGCTCAGCGGCTTAATGATTTTGTGAGTGGAATTGATTCACAATCGTTGCCAAAGGTTTCCTATTTCCCCGGAGTGACACCATCTCCCATTCATGAATGGATACCTGCATCGATAGGTGACAGATTAAGGGATGGATTCAGACTCTTTGGTTCAGTAATGAAAGGATACCTTTCTAATGAAGCTGTGATTCTGGGTGTTGAATCCAGAACTTCATCACCAATCCGGATACCAAGAAATCCCGAGAATCTTGAACATATTATTGTTTCAGGCCTATATCCTTGCGGTGAAGGATCCGGTTATTCGGGAGGAATTATATCATCGGCAGTCGACGGCATGAAAGCTGCGGAAGCTGTATCTCTGAAATATTAAATGGAATAGAATCCTGGTCCAGCTTTTACATGTATGAGATTCTAAAAACAGAGCAGGTTTTAAGAGTTAATAAAATATTAAATAGATTTGCTCCTATATTCTCAGGTTATGACCCACCCTTTAAGGAAACCCTACAGGGAAACAGGCACCGCAAAAAACAAACTAATCTCAATTCTGGTATTTGGACTATTCATCTTTCTGTTTCTTTATTTATTTAAACCATTTGGAATGCCATTGCTGAAGCCATTGCAGCAATTGTTGTCTTCTATGGGATTTGGCTTAATTACAACATTTATCCTTATTATTTACAAGTTCCTGTTTGAACCGCACGTAATAAATGAAAAATGGACACTGGGTAAAAACATTCTATGGGATTTTCTAATTGCCGCAAGTATCGGAGCTGCAAATTATATTTATATCTGCAGGATTTTTCAACTTGATTTCACTTTTAAATTTCTTGTGTTTTCAATCTGGACAGCAATTCTGGTGGGCAGCATTCCAGTAACAATCAGGTATTTCCTGGCATATAACAAAATGTACCGTGAAGCTTTGAAGGAAGCTGAAGTACCTGAAGAGAAAATAACCTGGGAAGAAGAAGTCAAAATCACTGCCGGCAATAAGAAAAACGAAATTAAGCTCAATCCAAGGAATATAATTTATCTCTGTTCAAATGACAATTATGTAACAATTGTTACAATTAAGGATAAGGTTCGGAATAAGATTACAATACGGGGAACATTAAAATCTGCAGAATTTGAACTCAAGATGAATACCCGGTTTGTAAGGTGCCATAAATGTTATATCGTCAATTTGGATTTTGTGGAGAAAGTAATTGGAAACAATCAGAATATGAAAATCAGACTAAGTTCTTCAGAGACAGAAATCCCAGTTGCCCGATCAAAAGCAGAACTGGTAGGCAGAAAAGTAAAAAAAAGAAAATTTTAATTTATTTTCTTAATAATCCTGGCAGCTTTTCACCCCTTATTTTAGCAATTTATCCCATAATTATATCCCGATACCCCAATTTTAATCAGGTCGCCACATTTGTCTTGCATGGATTAGAGGGCATCAATAAATTAGCAGGAAAAAACATAATGACCGATTCCTTCATACTTGGACTTAGCAGTGGTTCCGCTTGCCTGGTGACATGTGGGATGGTAATGTTCCCTTACCTTATGGCAGGATCGGCCGGCGTAAAAAAGATCGCAGTCGATCTATTGATTTTTTTATTGACAAGACTGGTCATTTATTTCTTGCTTGCAACTCTAGCATGGTACTTCGGACAGGCCCTTTTTTCAGCTTCTGTTCTCAGGACATTTATTCCTGGTACATTATACATAGTTTTTGCAGGTATGCTTATCTGGTACAGTGTAGGCCGAAACAGAACGAAAGAATGCCCGGCAAAAATTGTCACAACTGTCGAGAACAAAAGACTGATCCCGATTTTTCTTGGCCTGGTCAATACACTGGGGTTCTGTCCCGCACTTCTCCTTATACTCACAAAAGGGGCGGCTCAGGATACGCTCGGTCAGAGTTACCTTGCTTTTTTTGCATTTTTTGCAGGCTCAACATTATGGTTTATCCCATTGCCTTTTGCAGGTAAGATCAGGAAAAAAAAGGTTATTGAAATTATTGGAATTCTTGCAACCGGACTGGCAGGAGCTATTTTTATTATTAAAGGTTTAACTATCATAATAGGAGGAATATTAAATGGATAACACAGCAGTTACGTATAAAATGAAAAAAACATTTGGAAAATCACTGCTTTACACGCTGCCAATGTTTATTATAACTTTTATGTTTATAACGGGAGGTAAACCTGATTTTTCAGATCCATCAACAGCCCTTGCAATGTCAATAACATTCCTGGGAGTTAATGTTCTATATTTTCTTATGCATTATACAGGAAAAACTGACAGGTTCCGAGCAGTTTTATTCATTGTTTTTGCGATGTCTCTTTCTTTTACTCTGATAAGTAACATGCTGGAAACGCGGGATGCAATGTCATTTTCCCGGGCTGATATGCTGGAGTGTAAAATTCCATTTTGTCACCTGGTGATACCAATGATGATCATTCCTGCAGCATTTACCAGGTCCATTATATTCCCAGGCTCCATAATCGGTGGTTTTGCTGATATATCTTCAATGGTCATCCTGTGGCTGGCAGCTACACTGGTTCTTGGCAGAGGCTTTTGCAGCTGGGGCTGTTTTTATGGAGGTTGGGAAGATGGGTTCTCGAGATTTCGCAAAAAGCCCGTTATAAAAAGAATCAGTGAATCATGGAAATGGATGCCATTTGCAGTGCTTATTATGGTTGCCCTTACCGCTGCCCTTACACTTGTTCCAACGTACTGCGACTGGATCTGTCCATTTAAAGCAGTAACTGAATTTGAACAGGTTACAGGTGTTGCATCTGCCGCGAAAGCAGGAATATTTATTTCATTATTCGGAGGTCTGGTAGTGATTCTTCCGGTTATGACTAAAAAAAGGACACAATGCAGTTTTCTCTGTCCGCTTGGACCCATTAATTCAGTTTCTAACAAGGTAACCCCTTTTGCTATAAAAATTGACAAAAAGAGCTGTACCGAGTGTATGAAATGTGTCGATACCTGCCCTCTCTTTGCACTTACACCCGAGGGGATCAAAGCTGGGAGTGTGTCAATTTTTTGCAGTAAGTGCGGAAAATGCGTCGATGCCTGTACCAGAAATGCTATTCATTTCGGGATAAAAGGAGTGCCATCAGGAACCATGAAGAATTTTTCAAGAAACCTTTTCCTGTTTGTCTCATTCCTTTTCATCGCTGTCTTCTCCTCAGGTGCTATAATTAACAGTCTGCAGAGCTTATTAAAACTTATATTCTAAATATTCAGGTTATGAAAAAATTCAAAATAACAGCCGGAATTGTCTGGGCATTTATGTGCCTTATCCTTATAATAATTTTATTCCCGGGTTTGAATTCATTTTCGTCCTCTGCATCCAGGTTGTCGTTTATGAGGATCAACCCTAATTATTCAGGTGGGGAAATAGCACGAAAATATATAACTGAGAATTGCACAGTGGAAGTACATAAACCTGTTTATGATGGTCTACTTAAAGAGAGGAAAAGAGGCTTTGTACAGGTTGACTGGCGTGGTAACCTGCCAGAAACGCTTATTGACACAATAGATTATAATTTGGATAACAGTCCGGATTTTATTTTACAGATCGACAGGACTAATTCGGAAACGGAGCTAAATCCGATGAGCCAAAAAGTCAAAGACGTAAGAATCTCAATGCCAGTGTCATATGGTTGGGCTGTCAGGATTAACCTTGAAAAATGAGAAGCAGGAAGAAACCGAAAGTAAATTATTATTTACGGCTCTTTAATCTGGCAAATTCTGAAAACACAATTGATGCAGCCATGCTCACATTAAGCGAGTCAATTCCATATGTGCTCTCATTGAACCTGGGAATCATGATCTTTTCTGAGACAAAGGGTGTAAGATCTTCTGAGATACCTTTTGATTCGTTGCCAAGAAGTATTATCCCTTTTTCACTTAGCTTCCGGGAATAAATTGATTCACCTACTAATACTGTTCCATAAACAGGCAGCCCCTTTTTTCTGGCACTACTCAGAAATTGTCTGAGGTTGATGTAATGAATTTTCACATGGAGAATTGCCCCCATGCTTGCCTGGATCACTTTTGGGTTGTAAACTTCCACACAATTTTCTGAACACACAATGTCTTTTAAACCGAACCAGGCAGCAGCCCGTATAATTGTTCCAAGGTTACCTGGATCCTGAACAAAATCGAGCGCAACACACAGGTCTTTAAGAATTTCATCCGGGTCTGTCCTGTATTCAGGAAAAGGAACTATGGCTACTGCGTTATGAGGGGTTTTAAGGAGGCTGATACGCTTAAGGTTATCAAAGTCTGCAGGTTCAATTTCGTCGATAAATTCTTTTTCTTCAGGTAATAAGGAAGCTGTAAATTCAGGTTTTGCAACCAGCAGCCGTAGTCTTTTGCCTGACTGAATAAACTCTTTTATCAGCTTGTCACCTTCAATTATGAACAATTTTTTTTCTTCTCTTACCTGCTTTTTCTGCAGGGAAAGGATATATTTTAACTTGTTCTTACTGATCATTAATTAGAAGGTATTAGATATTCTGACCGGTCTGTTAACATTAAACCGGATTAATAATGAAGCTGCCGGCTTAAAGTTATTTTTTATTATTGATATATTTGCTTCAGCCTTTTGATATACAAATTTTGAAAAAATCCAGTTCAAATAAAAAAAATATTTCCTTAAGAGTATTAATTCTCCTTATTCCTCTTGTTTCTCTGATTTATTCATGTAATCCAACCAAATATGTTCCTGAGGACCAAACCCTTCTCAATAACAATTTTATAGAAATCGACAGGGAAGGCATCAACAAATCTAACCTGGTTCCTTACATAAAGCAAAAACCAAATAAACGTATTTTTGGAGCACGGTTCCATCTCGGTCTCTACAATCTTTCAAATATTAAAAAAGAAAAATGGCCTCATGGATGGTTACGGAAAATCGGGGAGGAGCCTGTAATCTATGATAAGTATGCTACTGATAAAAGCAGGGAGCAGTTAAAGGAATATATAGGTTCCAAGGGATACTTTGACAGCAGAGTTTCTGATACAGTAAAGACAGAGAAGAGAAAATCAGATGTATTCTATAATATTCATCTGAAAGAACCATATACAATCAGGAACCTATATTACGACATTGCTGATACCACCATTCAAAAGCTTTTTTATTTTGATTCGGTCAGTTGTCTTATTGAGAGGGGAAAGCCTTATGATGTCGATAAATTACAGGCAGAAAGAACAAGGTTCGAACGGTATGTAAGGGACCATGGATTCTATGGATTTTCAGCCGATTATATATCCTTCAGGGTTGACAGCACAATTGGCAACCGACAGGTTAATCTTTATTACGAGATCAGGGAATTAATGAAATTGGATAATAATAACAGGATAACCTATACCCCTCATAGTATCTACAGGGTAAAAAATGTTTATATATATCCCGATTTTATTCCAAGAGATGTTCTTGAAGGAGGAGAATCTTATTTTAGCAGCCTCGATACAGTATCTTATGGTGGCTACTTTTTTGTGACAAAGCAGGAAAAACAATTGTTGAAATATGATCTGATTCTTCAATCCCTTTATCTGAAACCTGGTTCTGATTATAATCTTACTAATGCTGAGCAGACTCAGAAGCACCTGATGGCTTTAAAAGCTTATCGGCTGGTAAATATTTTTTTTAATGAGACTGGCGGTGCCGAGGGGAGTCAGGAGTCAGGGGCAATGCTGAATTGTAATATCCAGCTTACACCATTAAGCCAGCAATCTTTCAATGTGGAGCTTGAAGGTACCAATTCAGCAGGGAACTTTGGCGGAGCCCTGAACTTTGTTTATCAGCATAAGAATCTGTTTCATGGAGCCGAACAGTTTAACATGAAACTTAAGACAGCTTTCGAAGCAATGAACCAAAACAATACAGAATTACGAAGTACCCAGGAGTATGGACTTGAGGCAAGCCTTCGCCTGCCCGAGTTTCTTGTGCCGTTTCTGAAGAAGGAAGATTTTATAAAGAATTTTAATCCCTCAACAACCTTTCTTGCAGCATTTAACTATCAGGATATGCCATTTTACACAAGGACAATGGCTAATGCAACATTTGGATATAACTGGGCAGGTCGTAACTATACAACGCATATCGTAAATCCCCTTCAGCTTAACGTTGTTAAGCTGATATCTATTGACTCGGCTTACCTGGAGGAAGTAGTAAACTCTTCATACCTTGCTTATTCTTACAGGGATGTTTTGATCTTGGGAGGAAACTATTCATTTATTTATAACAATCAGATAATTCAGAAGTCAAAAGACTTTTTGTTCCTCAGAGTTAATGCCGAAACTTCAGGAAATTTACTTTATGCCATATCCTCACTTGCCGGTTCAAAAAAAAAGGCAGGAAGTTATTATGTGTTTGGCCTGCCATTTGCCCAGTATGTCCGGGCGGATGTGGATTTACGGTATAATGTTATCCTGAATGATGTAAGCTCTGTTGTCTACAGGGGTTTCGTAGGAGTAGGATATCCCTACAGCAACTCGAAAGCACTCCCATTTGAGAAACAATATTTTGGTGGTGGGGCAAACGGTATCAGAGCATGGCAGGTAAGGTCTCTGGGTCCTGGTACATTTGTAGCTGATAAGGATGAATTCCTGAATCAGACAGCTGATATAAAAATAGAGGCAAACGTCGAATACCGGTTTAAGCTATTCTGGATTCTCGAGGGAGCGTTATTTGTCGACGGAGGAAATATCTGGACTTTCTATGAGGATAAATCAAGGCCTGGCTCCCAGTTTAAATTCAATACTTTTTATAAAGACTTTGCAATAGGGACCGGTAGTGGTTTAAGGTTTGATTTCAGTTTTGTGACAGGCCGGCTTGATCTCGGAATGAAACTTCGTGATCCTGCTATTGCTGACGGCTCAAAATGGATTTTTTTGAGCAGGGACTATAATTTTAAGGACGACTTCACTTTTGTGCTTGGAATAGGATACCCGTTCTGAGATCTGAAAGAAAAATCCAATAAAATAATTACTTCTTTCTTTCTGATTGCATCCGAAATTTCTTAAATTGCATCCAGTCTCACTGCTTTTTTTTGTCTATATGAATTCATTTATTGAATCCTTCAGGGATTGGTTTGGTTATTCCAGGAGGGAGAGAAGGTCAACATTTATTCTCCTGAATATAATCGTGGTAATACTGGGAGTAAGGTACTTCTACCCATCGGAGGATGGTTCCCTTGAGATCATACCCATTGAATTCATGACAGGCATGAATGACAGCAGCTTAATTGAACAGGAAACTCCTGCCGTCACAAGGCAGAATGCATCAAAGAACCTTTTATCAAAGAAACCAATTCTGGATCTTAACAATTGTGATTCTGCCTCGTTGGAGGATTTACCTGGTATCGGCCCGGTCTTGTCATCCAGGATTATTAAATACAGAAATCTAATCGGGGGTTTTGTAACTGTTGATCAACTTAAAGAGGTATATGGACTACCCGAAGAAACATTTACCCTGATATCAACACTTGTAAAAGCCGATTCCCTGACAATCAGGAAGATCCTGATAAATGAATGGGAATACCGACAGCTAATAAGACATCCTTATCTTCTGAGAAGTGAAGTATCTGCTATCCTTAAATACAGAGAACTTAAGGGCAGGATAAAAAGCATCGATGTAATGCTTGCGAACAAGCTTATTTCGGATGAGACAGCTAGAAAGATAAGGCCTTATCTGGAGTTTGGGGAGTAAGACTCTTTTGAAGGGGCAGTTG
>Ga0208980_10001187_pt1 | contig 15595 bp, 14 predicted proteins | sample WetSurMetagenome_3_FD_187993 | JGI IMG/M metagenome (GOLD analysis project Ga0208980, IMG submission 187993) | Wetland microbial communities from Twitchell Island in the Sacramento Delta, sample from surface sediment Aug2011 Site A1 Bulk (version 2) | ecosystem: Environmental > Aquatic > Marine... | reverse complement strand
TCGCCGCCTGGCGGAAATCGAGAACACGCAGGTGAGTCCCACGCGAAAGAGTTTTTTTGAGAAACTGAAGGAGTTCTTTGGAACGTGAGCAAGCATAAATCGCACCCACACGAAGCCGCCAAGCCGCAAGGCGAGAGTCCCGGTGTCCGTGAGCAAGTCCACAATTTTCAACCTGCCTGTGTTGATTATAAAATCAACAACCTGGTCTATCGTGGCGTAATATTCCAGTCCCGTCCGCCATCGGAAGAAATGAGCCACGCCTTCCTCGTAGGTATCGATCCGCGCAGGGAGGTTTGTCAGAAACGGACGAGGGCGTGGAGGAGAAAAATCGAATTTCTTCTGAATTTCAGTCGCAGGTTGCTCTGTCTTCACTTTTTTCGCCCGGCCCGGATCATCAACTCCGGGCTTTCAGATTCGACCTATATAGCAGAAAGTTTCCTGCTTGCACAGCTAGAGAATACCCATCGGCCCGGCCGTGGTCAACACGCAGCCTTTCCCAAATCGAATTCCTCCTGATGAGAGGGCATTGACGCCGAGCATTTCTGTCCGGCTGTTTTCGTCCTGCTTTGAAATCCGCACGCAAATCGGGCCGGATCAGGGATAAATTCTATAGAGCATACGCGGAAAGGCTATAGTCTCGCGTACATGATCCAGCTTGCAAAGCCACGAAACCATCCGCTCAATCCCCATGCCGAATCCAGCGTGGGGTACGCTCCCATACTTGCGCAGATCTAGATACCACTGGAACGCCTCTGCGGGCAGGTTGTGCTCCTGAATCCGGCTCATAAGAAGGCCGTAATCATGAATGCGCTGGCCACCCCCGATGATCTCTCCGTATCCTTCAGGAGCAAGGACATCGACACAAAGCGCCACCTCGGGATGTTCCGGATCCGGTTGCATATAAAACGCTTTTACTTCTGAAGGATAGCGGTGGACCATTACCGGGGAGGAATATTGTTCCGACAGTATGGTTTCGTCACCACCACCAAAATCGCCGCCCCATTTGATTTCTGAATTGGCGGCCTGCAGCCGAACAACTGCTTCATCATAGCTGAGCCTGGGAAAAGGGGGCGCAACAGCTTCAAGCTTCGAGACATCCCTCTCCAGAGTATCCAGTTCGGCTTTGCGACGCGTGAGCACGCGCTCAATTATGAAGCAGATGAAACCCTCCGCCAGAACCATCGCATCCTCGAGGGTGCCATACGCCACCTCGGGCTCAACCATCCAGAATTCCATCAAGTGCCTTCTGGTTTTGGATTTTTCAGCTCTAAAAGTAGGGCCAAAACAGTAGACCTTGCCAAAAGCAGCTGCAGTCGCCTCACTGTAAAGTTGACCGCTCTGAGTCAAATATGCCTTCTGATCAAAATATTCTGTTTCGAAAAGGTTTGTGGTTCCCTCGCAGGCATTCGGGGTAAAAATGGGAGTATCCACAAGGGTAAAACCGTGGTCATCCAGGTAATCCCTGCAAGCCTTGATGATCTCGTGGCGTATCTTGATAATGGCGTGCTGGCGGGAACTTCGCAGCCAGAGGTGGCGGTTTTCCATCAGGAAAGCGGTGCCGTGTTCCTTCGGTGTGATGGGATAATTCTCCGTCACCTGGAAAATCTCAAATCCGCTCATATCGAGTTCATAGCCGCCGCGCGCGCGCTCATCCTTGCGCACCTTGCCGTTCACCGCAATGCTCGATTCCTGAGTGAGCCGGTCCAACATTTCGAATTGGGCTGGAGTAAAATTGCCTTTGAAAGCAACACATTGGATTATGCCGGTCCCGTCGCGAAGAAGTATGAATTGAAGTTTTCCGCTGCTTCTCTTGTTGTAGACCCATCCACGAAGAGTCACTTCAGCGCCTTCACGCGCCCCAATGTCTGCGATGTACACTATCGCCATGAATATCCCTTTCTGTTTTAGATATCAGATTCGTTTCCCATGCCAGGGAATACCATATTGCCCTGAGATTCTCCCCGTTCCCGACAATACTCGATATACAGGAAATAATAGCTGGCGCGCAGGAACAGCGACTCGCTGAACCCCATGCATTCCGCCAGCTCCCTGATGCCCTGTTCAGAGCCCTCAAGTTCGGCATAGTTTCCAATCGGCGTTTCATCCAAGGAAAGACAAACAGGTGCGCCGGTCCGCCCGCGCGACAGAACCCTGTATTCCTCGCGCAATTTTTGGTAGCGGAACAACGCCTTCATGCCGAGCCTCTCGAGAATCTCTCTTGCGATGGTTGCGCTCCCCACTTCTGTTTCCAATTCCTCACGCGTCTTGAACGGACCCTCAGGTTTAGGAGGCCCCTTGAAGGTAAGGAAACATTTACCTCCGCTGGATCTCACACGGATGAGACACTGCCCCTGCCGAATGCGGGCATCCTCAAAATCAAAGATGTGGTTGTCTTCAAAATGCCTTGGGGATATTAGAACTCCTCCAAGCGCATCAACCTGGCGCCGGAATTCCGGAAAATTAGAAATGCGGATCTTGATTTCGGTTTCAATGGTCAAGGAAAAACCTTCCTGGCAATTTTCCCAGCACTTGTTTTAGGCGGCGCTCCGCCGTCTTAACCAGCCCACTATTTTGTTTCAAAGGAAAGGCTGACCATGGTCTTCCCTTCCTTTCTCGCAACCGTTATAACGCCGCTTCGCTGCTCATCGGACGATTTTGCCGATATAACAGTCATCGATTCCTTGTCTGAACCCGCAAATGAGGTTTTTTCAACAGTCATCCCTACATTCCTCAGAGAGCGTTCATAGAATGAAGCGACATCCTCCGCCGAATCGCTGGTTTCAAAAGTCTCGGTTCCAGTTTTCCCATTGCCGGAGCTGGCGCCAATGGATCCCCCGCTTTTGGCGCCTGGATATGCTGGTAGCCAATCGGGCAGTTGTGCAGCCCCCGCGCCTATGCGCGCAGTGCCATCGGGGCCACTCATTTGGATGGAGGCAGAATCACCCTCGCCTTGTGTCTGGATTTCCAAATTCTGATTATCCTCGTCTCTAAACACAATTTTGCCGTTCTTTGCCTCGCTCAAGTCCATGGTCATGCTTTTACCGGTCTTCTTGTCACGTACCCGGATAATGCCCTCATCTTCATCTACCGACAGCACTTCAATGTCCGGATTCGAAGCTGCAAGCAGTTTGGCAATCGCCAGGCTCGGATTCGACTCCATCAGTTCTGTGTCAATGCCGGCCTGTTTGGCTTTATTCCACCAAAAGAGGCCGCACGAGACGGAGATGGCTATGAAAACTACAACAAGCCCCAGACAGCCGGTCAGAATCCAGAATAGAGGGCCGCGCTTTTTGGGAGCAATATTCACTGGTGCCGCTGCGGATTGTGAAACCGGCGGCGGTGGAGGACCAGGCTCCACGGGTGGCGGGCCTGAAACTCCGGCAACGCTGACAGGTGTGCCACAACTGGCACAGAATTGACCTTCAACCGATGCGCCACATTTTGTGCAAAATGCCATATTAACCTCCGTTTGGGAATATCAGGATTGGCAACCAAATCACGAGATGATGACCAAAGCTCATACTACCATTCTTTTTCCGCTCTAAAAACAGCTCTCTGTCTCAATCAGAACTGGCTTGGCCGAGGCTGCTTGCGTGTCTACATCCACCTGATCCTTGTGCAGGCCGAACCGACGTTCGCTATCGTCTCAGGCTAAATCCACCTGATGTCAGGCGAATTTTTGACCGGCTGGCTCGGAATTTCCTTTGCATACCCTACTAGAATCGGGCCAAATAGGCACTCGTCCGCTTTGAGATTGAATGCTTGACGTATTTCCGGATCGTCGGCAATCAGCGCGCCGGTTTTTACGTAACAACTCCCCAAACCCAACGATTCCGCCGCAAGCATGATGTTTTCGCAGGCCAGATTGCATGAATCGGCAGCGCGGGCGTTGGATCCGATCACAAAAATTATTGCGGGAGCGGAATAATAAATCGGGTCGGATAATTCCGCGAATCGCTGCATAATCACTTTGTGCCGTTCCGGGTTGATTTCTTTAAGAGGCCTGAAAGCTTCCAGCGCCTTCGGGCTCACAATTTCAACCATTTTCCTCCTAAAATCTGCGTTTTCAACCACAACAAAGCGCCAGGGTTGCGAATTCATTGCCGAGGGCGCATCATTGGCCGCATCAATGAGTATGCATAGAACATCCCTTGGAACAGGTTTTGATTCATAGGATCGAATGGATCGTCTCTTTTTGATGGTTTCTATTACAGGGTTCATAATGTCCTTTCCAGACCGCATAAATGATTTCAACAGTCACCTCAGCTGTTATGGGCGCTCGGCCGAAAAAACCAAAAGCTCAATGTACACCTATGGCCAACCTTTCTCAGCCGGCATTTTGATTTTATAGCCAGCGCCTCCTAATTCCAGGAAGAATCTGCAGCATCGTCCACCTTTCTGGTACATTTTGCTGCCAAAGCGGATAGAATGGAAATGCCGGCCTTTATTCCTCTTTTGATCATCTCGAAGACTGACGCTTTGCGAGGCTTTTTGTGATTCAAAATCAGCGCCCCCGGAAGAGGATTTTCCCGAAGCCAGCCATATTGTGCAAAGGATGCTCAGATGCGAATTCTGATTGCTGATGATGAAAAAATGATTTGTGAGCTGCTGACGGAGGCGCTGCAACCGTTGGGACATGAAGTATTTTCCGCCTCAGACGGCCTGGAAGCACTTCGTGTCATAGAGCAAATCTCTCCCGGCATCGTGATCCTTGACATAACCATGCCGGGCCTGGATGGTTACGGCGTCCTTGACCAGATCAGGCGCATCGGAACCGTTCCTCGAGTGTTTGTGTTGATGCTTACGGGCAGATCCCAGCTGGAAGAACTGGAGCGCAGCCTCCGATCCGGTGCCGATGACTACCTGCCAAAGCCTTTCCATCTGCGGGAACTGGTGGCAAGAGTTCAGGCTGCGGTCCGCATGCGCACGCTCCAGGAAGAACTCCAACTCCGAAACCAGCAACTGGCAGAGGCCAATGAAGCCCTGGCGATAAGCCTGGCGAAAGAGGAACGGCTGAATCACAAAATGGCGCTCGAGATGGAGGTTGCAGCCCGGCTGCAAAAAGGAATTCTCTCCCCCGCTCGCTTGGATCTAGACAGGGTCAGGGCAATTGCCTGCTACCAACCGAGCTCGCAGATTGGAGGGGACTTCTACGATTTGCGGGCGCTCGACTCAGGCAAGGCCAGCATTTTCCTGGCAGATGCCGTAGGTCATGGTGTTTCCGCCGCAATCCTTGCGGCGATGCTTAAGATAGCTTTTGAGGATTCTTTGGCCTCGTACTTTTTGCCCTCAAAGATACTGGCAGCTTTAAACCGTTCATTCCAATTTTGCTCGGAACACGGTAAGTACTTGACGGCTTTTTGCGGCATGTTGGACTGTGAGACAGGACATATGGTTTATTCGCTTGCCGGACATGTTCCACCTCTGACCTATCGTCATGCAAGTCAATCCGTCGAAAAACTAAACCCTTCAGGCTTTTGCCTCGGCGTTTTCGAGGACGGTCTATATGAAGACAATGAAATAGATTTGGCGCCGGGAGATCGCCTTTTTGCTTATACCGACGGGATTTCCGATGCATCGCTCGACGATCAGAATATATTCGGGGCGCAGTTTCCGGAGCTGCTGCAACGTTGTGCAGAACTTGACAATGAAGATTTTCTGCATGACCTGGAAGGCAAATTCAGGCTTTTCCTCGCCAATTCCGACCCGGTGGATGATTACACATTATTGTCGCTTCGATATCTGGCGGGCGCCGCATGAAACTATAGATATGCCGTATTGGTTGGATGGAAACAATCTGATCGGGCAGCCGGCCCATGTTGCGCAAAAAGACAGGGACACCCGGAGAAACTTTTTGGCCCTTCTCAACGAATATTCGCTTGCGCGCAGGCATCAATTCACAGTCTTCTTCGACGGCGATGATTATGAGCGGACTAAGCCTCCGCGCGGCGTCCTGCTGCGCTATAGCGCCCCGCTATCCAGCGATGCGGCCATTCTGGAAAAGCTCCGAGAAGTAAAGGCTCCGGCGGATATAATTGTGGTAACCAATGATCGAGAGCTCAGCAGCAGCTGCCGCAATGCCGGGGCGCGCACAATGGATTGGGCTCAATTTACATCCCAGATGAGAACGGCTACCCATTCATCCGGTCGCAAATCTAAGAACGCAAAAGAAGAAAAGATTCAGATTGATGAATGGATCGAATTTTTTGGCTTGGACAAAAATGCTATTGAATAATCGCCCAGCAAACGGCGTAGCATCCCCGTAGATCTCCCACGAGAGTAAGCCCATAGCTATATCCCATAGTCCCAGACTAAAGATCCGCTGCCTGAAGGCCGAAATGGATGGATGGAGGTGTCTCTTTGATGCGTGTAGGTCTATCCGGCCCATCCAGTACAATTACCCCAGGTTCAACAATGCCCGCTTCGGTTGTATCAGGGGAAAAGCCTGTTGTTGATTCGGATGTTCCACGCCATGGTGTGACCTCGTATGATGAACTCGAGCAGCGTTTGCTGGATTTGCAGGAAAGCGATAGGGAGCAACGTTGCCGGTTTGAAAACTCTCCCGCTCCAATCTTCGTGCTGGATCTCTCGGGATCCATTCTGGATATGAACTCCGCTGCCAGCCTTCTTTTGGGCCGGGGACATGGACAAATAAAAGGGAAGAAATTAACGGAATTTTTCGCAGAAGATCAGCGCGACAAACTGGCGCAGGCTTTTGAATTTCTAGCAGCGGGCGTTCCGTTAAGCACTGCCGATTTCAGCATTTGCCAAAGTCCCATATTGGTGCCTGTTGAAATTCTGGCAAAACGCATTGACGGAGTGAAACAGTCCTCTGTCTTGCTTTATATGAGAGATGTCCGTGAGCGCAAGGAAGTGGAAACATCTATTCAACAAGCGGGGAAAAGATATCGCGAGATGTTTGAGGAAGCCAAAGCCGCCAGTGATGCAAAAAGTGAATTTCTAGCCTATCTGAGCCATGAAATTCGCACGCCGATGAATGGTATTATGGGAATGACCGAGCTGGCGCTTGAAACGCCTCTTACCGCCGAGCAGCGGGAGTATTTGACCTGCGTCGAGAACTCTGCTGATTCACTGCTTACCCTCATTAATCAGATCCTGGATTTTTCCAAAATCGAAGCGAGAAAACTAATCCTTGATCCGATTCATTTCAGCTTGCGAAATGATCTGAGCACCATGCTGGCAACCTTCGCTGCCAGTGCCAATGCCAAAGGCTTGGAACTAGCCTGCAACATTCACCCCAACGTTCCTGACAAACTCATCGGGGATGCCCACCGCCTGGGCCAGATCATCACAAACCTGGTGGGCAATGCGATCAAGTTTACGGAAAAAGGCGAGGTTATCGTGCACGTAGAAGCGGACGTGCAGTCAGACAGTTCGGCCTGCCTTCATTTTGTGGTGACCGATACTGGAATTGGGATCCCCGCCGACAAACAAGAGCTCATATTTGAAGCCTTTTCTCAGGCTGACGGCTCCATGAGCCGAGAATACGGGGGCACCGGGCTTGGGTTGGCAATATCGTCGCGTCTTGTCGAAATGATGGGAGGAACCATATGGGTTGAAAGCGATTTGGGCTCCGGAAGCGCTTTCCACTTTACGGTGAGATTTGGAATTCAGCAAAGTGAAGCAGACAAAACCGCAGGTATTCATCCTCACGAATTTCGTGATGTGCATGTGCAGATAAAGGCCTTGCGCACAGCTTCACAACCGGATGATGTGCTTCGCCTGAATCGGCATGCCAAACAGTCCCAAAATCCGAACCGGCCGCTCGGCATCCTTCTGGCTGAGGATGATGCTGTAAGCCAGCTGCTGGTCGTGCGCATGCTGGAAAAACAAGGGCACAAGGTCGTTGTTGCCGGCAACGGCATGGAAGCCATTGCCGCCTATGATCAGGAAAAGTTTGATTTGATAATCATGGATGCTCAAATGCCGGTCATGAATGGATTTGAAGCAACAGCTGCCATCCGAGAAAGGGAAATACAATCGGGTAACCACACCCCGATCCTGGCATTGACCGCACACACAATGAAGACGGATAGGGATCGATGTCTTATGTGCGGAATGGACTATTATGTCATCAAACCGGTAAGCATGAATGAGTTGCTGGTAGCAATCGAAAAACTGACACCGGAAACGCCTCACAGTGAAAGCAAGGATTCGAACCAGGCCGTTACCTCCAACCCGGCCATTGACAGAGAAGTAATCCTGACGCGAGTCGATGGAGATGAAGAACTCCTGGCCGAGATCATAAACCTGTTTTTGGACGATTGTCCCAAGGTCATGGCTCAAATCGACAATGCGATAAAACTCAGGAACAGCGAACTGCTGGAGCGTTGCGCACATAGACTCCGGGGTTCATTGGACTTGTTTGCATCTGTCGTCGGCTCGCGTGCCGCACTCGAATTGGAAAAATCCGCCCGCAAAAATGATTTAAACCACATAGATCAGGCAGCGTCGATCCTGCGAAATGAAATTGACCGACTGCTGCCTGCGCTGGCTGCTCTGACAAGGGAGGAATGAATGAAGATCCTGATCGCGGAAGATGACACTGTCTCTCGCCGCCTCCTGGAAGCTACGCTGCAAAAGTGGGGTTATGAGGTCTTTGCCGTAAACGACGGCATGCAAGCCTGGGAATTGCTGCAGAGTCCGCAACCTCCGAAACTGGTGGTCCTGGACTGGATGATGCCCGGATTGGATGGCGTGGAAATCTGCCGAAAAGTTCGCGGACAAATATCCAAACCCTACACCTATATCCTCCTGCTTACAGCCAGAGGCCAAAGGGGGGACCTGATTGCTGCCCTGGATGCCGGAGCTGACGATTTCATTTCAAAGCCTTTCGATCCCCATGAACTGAAAGGGCGCCTGCGCGCGGGGGAACGGATCATTGATCTTCAGGATGAACTTATCAAGACCAGGGAAGAGCTGCATTATCTTGCAACTCATGATTCCCTGACGCGCCTCCTCAATCGTCCGGCAGTGTTCGCAGAGCTATGCAGGGCGCTGGCTCGCGCCAACCGACAAAGTAATTCTACCGCCATTGCGATGGCAGATCTGGATCACTTTAAAGCCATTAACGACACTTACGGACATAGCGTCGGTGATGCGGTGCTTTGCGAGATCTCCAGGAGAATGGCGAGTTCATTGAGGCCATATGATACTCTGGGACGTTATGGTGGTGATGAATTTCTCGTGATCTTCGAGGGATGCAATCCGCACGACGGAAGTCAGCTGGCAGATCGTCTCCGGAAGTGCATTTCCGAAGAAAAAATACTTGTGGAAAACACTTCCATCTCCGTCACAATAAGTCTTGGCGTGGCAGCCACTGGGACATGGAAAACAGAAGATGCGATTTCGCTGATTCGGTATGCGGATATGGCTTTATACAAAGCGAAAAACAGTGGACGCAACCGAGTTGTCTGCGCAGTAACGTCCAACAACGAAAAACGCTTTGAAGATTCTGACCCGACGGAATTCTTCCAGGAGGCCGCAGGAGCAGGCTAAGCCCCATTTTGAAGCACAACATCCGGGGTCCGTTGCAGCTGATTTTGGGTAGGCACCGGAATATAACGGCTATTCCATAACAGATTTCCATCCCCGCCGATTGAGATCCCAATAAATTATAGCCCCCGCCACACCCGCAACCGCAAGGAATAAAATACCCAGCCAAATCTGTCCGAAGATTATCTTTCCCGCACCGAATAGTGTCATATAAACCATGACGCAGCCGGCTATCCAGTCCAGCAGGTTATACAGCCCGTCATGCCTGGGTTCAATGTCTTTTGCTTCGCGCGCGATCGGGCCCCAGAGCGCAGCGCTGGGATGAACCCGTCGATAAAAGGCCAGCAGAACCTCTTTCCCTTCAGGCGCCGTCGCAAATGTTGCCGCCAGCCAAGCAAGAGTGGAGAAGGATACGGTTATTATCACGATCCATGCAAACTGGCGTGGATCGTCGCTGCTCATATTGAAATAAAATTGCAGAAGCAGCGAAACCACAAAGGATGTGCCCATGGCAAACACCTCACTCCACGCATTGATCCGCCACCAGAACCAGCGCAGGATGAAAACGCTGCCAGTGCCGGCCCCGATTGCAATCATAAATTTCCACGCATTTGCAATCGAGTCCTGGAAATATGTGACGACGCAGGAAACCAACATGATTATGACGGTGACAACTTGCGAGATTCTGACATAATGCCTTTCATTACGACCCTTTATCAAAAAACGCCGATAAAAGTCATTCACCAGATACGAGGCGCCCCAATTGAGAGACGTTCCGATCGTGGACATGTATGCTGCCGCAAATGCGGCAATCATCAGGCCGCGCAACGCGACTGGAAACACCTGCGGATCCAGGACAGCCTTGATATAGCCGCTTTCCTTGTCTGCCAGCGTGGGATAGAGAATCATCGAGCAAAGCGCTGTGAGGATCCATGGCCAGGGGCGCACCGCATAGTGCGCAATATTGAACCAAAGAGTGGCAAGCAATGAATTTTTTTCGTCCTTGGCGCAGAAAATCCTCTGAGCGATATAGCCGCCTCCACCGGGCTCTGCACCAGGGTACCAGGTAGCCCACCAGTTGACGGCGATGTAAACGAAGAACGTGATCATCGGCATCCATGCAGAGCCGATGTCAGGCAAAAAGGAGAGAACAGATCCTGAGCCGCCACTCTCAGCTTGCTTTGAAGCGTCCAACAGCGCTAGCTTTCCTTTCAACGCCCCCATGCCTCCTACGGCTTGAATGGAAAAGTAAGCGAGCACAATTACCATGCCCATTTTGAGAACGAACTGAAACAAATCGGTGACCAATACGCCCCATAATCCGCTCAACGTGGATATCAACGCCGTGACCAACATGATCCCAAATACAACCATCAGCGCCTGGATTTTCGTAATGCCGAAAATCAGCATGAGGATTTTCACCATTGCCAGGTTTACCCAACCCATCATGATGCAATTGATGGGAATCCCCAGGTAAAGAGCGCGGAATCCTCGCAGGAAAGCTGCGGGCTTTCCGCCGTAGCGGATTTCTGCAAATTCGACATCTGTAAGGACTCCAGCCCGGCGCCAGAGACGCGCATAGAAGAAAACAGTCAGCATGCCGCTCATCAGCATGCTCCACCAGAGCCAGTTGCCTGCAATCCCATAACTGGCGACTATGCCCGTCACGGCAAGCGGAGTGTCGGCAGCAAAGGTTGTGGCCACCATGGAAGTTCCAGCCAGCCACCAGCTGGCGTTTCGCCCGCTCGCAAAGTAATCCTCTGTCGAGCCGGTGGCACGTCGTCGATAATAGAGGCCAATCAGAATGTTAAGCAAAAAATATGCCGCGATCGCCAGCCAGTCAATCAGCGTGAGTTGCATCAAACCTCCTGAAAGAAAGCATGAATATATCACCTAAACGCCGAAATTGGTGATAAGCGCTTTTTCGCCCATAAGCCGCGCTCATTCTCACCTCCTGACGAATTCCAACGTTGGGAAAAAAGCCAGTCAAAAAATCGCTGCTAATTCACTCATGGACCTATTTGCGAAGGCGCGTGCTATAATTAGGCAAAGCGGAGTTCCTTATGAAGACGGGCGATTCGCAGGGAGCAAGGGTTAGAAGAATTCCATTTTGCGCCTCGTTGCTGTCCGAACTCAAAACCTAACACTCCTCATAGAGTAGGACGCGAGCCAACCGCCCGCGTGCACCCTTTGTTCCTGCGCCTTCCCAATTGGTCTTTGGAACATTTTCAACGAGGAGCGGGCCATGGATTCCAATGTGCTGGTAAGCCGGTTTACAGGTTCAATCGTGGGTTTCGCTGTGGGCGACGCCCTGGGAATGCCTGCGCAGTTTCTCACCCGCGATCAAATACGGCGCTACTACGGCAAAGCGATATCAGGATTCACCAAGGCCCATAAAGGGCATGCGAGCGATTTCCTGCCCGCAGGATCTTTCACGGATGACACGCAAATGATGCTGGCAACGGCAGAGTGCCTGGTCGAATGCCGCAAGATGGATCCAGCCAGGCAGGCCGATTCCTTGCTTGCCTGGTATCTTAATACCGATCCGCACCGCACTCCAATGAATGCCAATTTGAGGGCCTGCAAACACCTGTCCGTGGGAAAGCCCTGGATAAAGAGCGGCGTTTTTAGCGACGGTTGCGGAGCCGCGGTTCGGATGCCCCCAATAGGCCTCTTCTTCTATCGCTGCCCCGAAGCGCTCGTCCGCGCCGCGTCGGATGACTGCATGATCACTCACACCGAGCCCCGCGCCTTGGCAGGCGCCGTTGCTGTGGCCTGCCTGACGAGCCGCCTTGTCCAGTCGACCGAGCACTGCCTGCCCGGAAACCAGGTTCTGGAAACCGCCGACCGCGTGGCCGACATCGACAAAGACATTGCCGCCATGCTGAGATGGGTAACACAGATCGTTCACATCCCGCCTGAAGAGGCACTTTTCGAAATCGGCACGAGCTCCGATACTAGCGAAACCGTGTCGGCAGCCATCTACTGTTTTCTAAAATACCCGCGCAATTTTTCCCATGCTGTCCTATCGGCAGCCAACGGCGGAGATGCAGCCGATTCGATCAGCGCACTCACCGGGAACTTTGTAGGGGCATTCAGTGGCATCGAGGCGATCCCGGAGCAGTGGCAAAGGAATGTGGAGAGTGCCGATCTCTTAAGAGGGATCGCTAAGAGCCTGGCAGATCTTGCCGGCGAAAAGGATAGTGAAATTCCCGCCCGGCAGGTGGCCCTGGAGGCCTGACCTGCCATTGCGGGCGAGACAATCGACCGTGTCAATTCTTCCCCAGACCAATCGGAATGCCTTCCAAGGACACAGTCAGCTGTATTCCTGCCGCAAGTTTCTCAGGCGTTTTTGACTATTATGGTTTCGAGGACATTGGCGACATCTTCCGCCTTGTCGGTGGCCCTTTCAACGAGATCAATAATTTCCTTGCGTTTGATGACTTCAATGGCATCTTTGACCTCTTCAAAGAGGCGGCCAATGGCTATCTGGAAAAGGCGGTCAGCATCGTTTTCAAGTCGATTGATTTCGATGCACCGGTTCACAACCTTTTCATCATCCTGCAGGCTGAAGATAGCGGCCGAGATTTCTTTGACTTGATTGAGCAGGATCCCGGACATTTCTTTAGCTTCATCAATGGGCTGTTTGATTTGAAATAGCACAAGACGACCCGCAGTCACATCGATCAGATCCAAAACATCATCGAGAGCCGTGGAAAGATCATGTATATCCTCCCGATCGATCGGTGTGATGAAAGACTTGTTTAGTTCATCAATCACTCGATGTGTCAGTTCATCGCCCTTATGTTCCAGATCCTTGATCTTCCCCGCGAGGACAACATTGTCTGCCTCAGGATCTTTAAACATGCTGTCCAGAATCTTTCCTGCCTCGAGGATGTGGCCCGACATTTCACAGAAAATCTTGAAAAATTTTTCATCCTTATTAAAAAACTTGGCCATCGCATCTCCTCTAAAAAAGAATTAGATTAGACCACTGTCTTCACTTCACCCTGCGACAATATTAGTCCGCACCCTGTCAACCGATCCCAACGTTCCTTGTTCTTGTTACACCGTGATAATCAAATGCAACCACGATTTTCAGAGAATTGGAGGGGGGATTATATCACCCGTAGTGAAGGCTGCAAAGTTCTTCACTAACATTATCCCGCCAAGTCGAAGCTGGCTCCAGAATACGACTTTTGTGCGCCCAATCAGTTCGATTATGCGGCAAATGACCTGTGCAAAAAAAGATTGCCGGCCCCTCTTCATCGACATTAGCAAAATATTCACAAAAGGTGTGGATAACTGTGTGAAAAACTGTTTTTTGTGTGACGCATCCGATTGATTTCACAGGAGATAACAGCCCTTTGCTTAAAGCGTGTGCAGATCATTAAGACAATTCTGGAAGTTACTGAAACAAGGAGAATTACAGCATCGGGCATTGCAGGGGGAAGATTGCAAATCCAATCTTAACGGATTGAAGAGGCCAGACAACTTTCCCGGAAACATTCAGATTGAACCAAGTCCAACTCACCAGGGTATTTCGGCAGCAAAAATGGATTACACACCTGGCTTGTTCAGCCTGCCATGTGCTGAAAATCCGGACTCAGACCGATCAATTTTGAAATGGGTGGACGCAAGAGAAGCCGGATTCGACGATCCATGTTGCGCTTTTCAGTAACCGCTCGCGCTAACAGCAGGCGCAAATCACAACTTTCCAATTTACGTCCGTGAATTGTTACTTGATATGTTCTTTCCATAATTCCGACCTCTAGCGATATTTTCTTATGACACCCACTACGACGCCTTGGATTTTTACTCTTGAACCATCTAAAATGATTGGTGCCAATTCAGGATTTGCAGGCTGCAACCGGATCCGGGAACCCTCATGATGAAGCTTCTTGAGCGTAACGTTCTCGCCGTCGACCAGTGCAATAACCATCTCGCCGTCTCGAGCATCCTCCCGCGCTTCCGTTATGACATGGTCTCCATCTTCAATATGCTCATCGATCATGGAGTTCCCTTGCACCTTCAGGACATAATAGGATCCTCTGCCAGGCAATAAATCTTCGGGGATGGCCATAGTCTCCTGGGAAAGGACTGCCTCGATTGGCTGACCCGCGGCTACAATCCCCATCAGCGGCAGCATTCGGACTTCAGAGGCTATATCCGCGGATAACTCGATGGAGCGAGCCCGGTTGGGATCGCGTCGTAGGAATCCGCGTCTCCTTAAGGACTCTAGATGCTTATAGACAGCATTTACCGAGGCGATATGAAAATGCCCGGCGATTTCCTCCATGCTCGGCGAATAACCGTTGTGGTGAATGAACTCTTCGAGAAAATCGAGTATTTCTTTTTGTCTCTTGGTCAGATTCATTATTTTCACCTTTTCTACACTTCCAATATTAGGTGTATAAAAGGTGAAAGTCAACAGAAATTTAAGAAAACCGCATCCGGTTAGTCTCGTGGGTAAATTGGGGGCATGAAAACCCACCACAGAAACGCAAAGTGCGCAGAGATTGGGGATTGTTTTCTCGGCGTGCTCTGCGACTCTGCGGTGCGCTTTTTTTGATCTAGCTTTATCGCCTTGGCTGACGGTTACAAACGCTCACCTCGCCGGCCAGACGATTCTTTTTCGGGGAGGTTTACAGCCACCGAAATCTCGGCTTTGTTCCTAACCACCTTAAGGTCCACCTTTCCCTCACCAACTCGTGCAATTTCGGATTGCAGATCTTCAGGGTTACTGATCGCTTTGTCATTTGCGCGCACAATCACGTCTCCAGCCTTGAGCAATCCATCGGCAGCAGACCCATTTTCCACGGAGGCAACCAAAACACCTTTTTTCCCTGGCACGCCAAGAAATTCGGCCATCTGGTCGGTCAAGACTTGAACGGATACTCCGAGACGCGGCTTTGTAATATCCGAACTGCTTGGCGTCTGTCCAAAACTGAATGTTCTGCCATCAGGCGTGTGAAATTGGAAGTTGCGCCCCTCCGGACCGATAAGCCCAGGCATGCCCTCATTCTCATTCCCCATGCGATTTAACCCGGCACTCTGCTCTCTTTTCCCAATCTGTGCG
>Ga0208980_10001186_pt1 | contig 15596 bp, 13 predicted proteins | sample WetSurMetagenome_3_FD_187993 | JGI IMG/M metagenome (GOLD analysis project Ga0208980, IMG submission 187993) | Wetland microbial communities from Twitchell Island in the Sacramento Delta, sample from surface sediment Aug2011 Site A1 Bulk (version 2) | ecosystem: Environmental > Aquatic > Marine... | reverse complement strand
GATGGCGGCGGTGGCCTGAAACCCGTCCATCTCCGGCATCTGCACGTCCATGAGGATCACGTCGAACCGCTTGGCCTCCAGCAACGCCAGCACCTTGGTGCCATTGTGCGCGATGGTCACCGCGTGCCCTTGCTTCTCCATCGGTTTGGAGGGCATCTTCGATGATATCAGGAATAGCACGGATTACTTCTGCTGCCAGTTTCTTGGTAATGCCTGACCTACTGGCCAGCCTGTCGATGATATCCCCGGCGGAAATCTTCGCTTTCATTTCTTTCCGAAAGTTTTGAGTTTGCTTTTCAAGGTTTCGGAAGGACTGAAGAAGATCGTTTGCTTAGGCGGAACCAGGGCTTTCCTGCCGATGGCCGGGATGAACGATTCACGGCTTTCGGTCTTCTTTAACTGGAACTTTCCCAGGTTCTGGACGGTGAGGTTGCCATCGCTGATGACTGTTTCACGGATCACCGCTGATGTGTCATCAATCAGCTTCGCTGCTTCCTTTTGGCTGATCTTCAGATTATCTGAAAGTGCCTTTATGAATTCCTTTGTATTCAAAATGGAATTTTGCCTGAAGTAAGGTCTTTATAAATATCTTTCAGATTGACTTGCAACTCTTCCAAAATGCTTCCCTGTGTCATATAGTCAGGATAATCCTCCAGGTAGCCAAGCCAGAATTCTCCATCTTTCCAATAGATATATTTGATTTTCATGACAATTTCTTTCTAACAAAATTACATAAAAAGCGATAAAACTTATGTGATTAAATAGACATTAAACGTATCCGTGTCATCCGTGTGCCATAATAGAACACGGATAACACGAATGCGACGGATCCTCACGGATTTATTTGGAATCGGTAACTATCTCACCACGAACTTCGCGGCTGCGATCTTTTTCTCTTCGGATTGGAGAACGGCGATGTATAGACCTGATGGAAATCCGGAGATGTCGATCGGTACTTCTTCCTGGCCGGGTGGGCGGTAGAGCCTTTTAACCTCCGTCCCCAGTGCATTCCAGATGATCACTTCCCGATCCCGCTGGTTGAAGATATCAGGGTACCTTACGGTGACCTGGTCCCTTGCCGGATTGGGGTAGATGATGAACTCGTTGACGGATATTTTTGGAAGTTCAGAGGTTGAAGTAAGCAGGCCTTCTTTATTTACTTTAAGGATATAGATATCATATTCAGAGCTTTGAGTGTGATAGTCATACCTTGAACAGGAAAGCACACAGCCGCTGTCCTGAGTAGCAAGGACAGCATTCACCAGATAATAGGCATCTCCGCCATAGAAGTGCTGGCTTTTCAGGTTCAGGTTTGAATCCAGGATATTTAGCATGATCCATGAAGGGTCTGCTTGGAAGGGATACAGGTTTGAATTCTTGGTTCCAGCAAAGTATATTTGATTATTACTTATAAAATCAACACTTTGATATAAACCATTCCACTCGTTTGTATCTGGTGATCCAAAATAAGATGAGGTTAGCAATGAATCTGTGCGGTCTATTTTATGTATTCCCAGATTCCAATCATCATAATCAATATTTAGATTTTTTCCACCAAGTATATATTCACTGTTACTTATCCATTTTGCAGTAACAGGTGTTTCAACATATAATGAAGGAAATAAATGAGTAGAAATAATATTAAAGTTTGTATCAATAATATTACAATAACAAGGCATACGATTTAGCTCACTCTTGGCAAAAATCTTATAGGTATTATCAAATCTATCCTCAAGCAATGAATAGGCATTATTATATGTAGCGGGTCCAATGAAGTATTTATCTTTTAATATTTGTCCATCTGCCGATATTTCAAAGATGCAAACATCCATTTCATTATCAGTTTTAAGATAAAGGGCTGATAGAATAATATTACCCTTAGAATTAATTATATGATGAAATGAGAAAATAAACCTTCCTTTTGAATCTAGCTTTTTGTCGTCAATAACTTTGAGATCATAATTTAGTTTCACAAACCATAAAGATGATGTTGAATCATATGACCAATTCCCGAAAGCGACGAAATTTCCATCTTCGGTTTTAATAAGTTCACTTAGATTACAAGTTCCATTAGGATTAAGGATACAAACAGAGTCAATAAAATTACCTTGTCCGTCAATTTTGGTAATTACTGCATTTTGAAAGTTCTCAGATGAGAAAAATAGGTTTCCTTGATTATCTTCAATCAGACTGCGGCATATTTCGTCATATGGGGTGGAATATAGATACTGAAAGGTGGACTGGGACAAAGACGGAAATATGGCGACAGATAACAATATACAAAAGAAATATTTTTTCATGTGTGTGTATTATAAGTTAAGAAAATGGAGGTGAATATAATATTGCACCTCCTTGAAGCAGTTTATTCAAAAAAATTTGGTTCAATAGCATTAATCCCTTCAAGATAAAGTGATTATTTCGCATGACTAATGATCCATGGCCCATAAAGTCCAAATCCAGATTTGTTTTTAAGGTGTTATTATATGCGATATAGGGATTTTCACCCATTTTTAACAACTATAATAATTCCCTGCTGAATCAATTCCGATATTATGAATCTTATCATACAACGCATACTGATCAGCAGTTCAAATGAATTCTGGCAGAAGGAATTGAAAATGAATGACAGACTACTAATTATAACCAGTATTGACCTTTGCCGTTTCATTAAATCTGAACAATTCGGATTAATTCGGATGTGATAATATTAAGACTACCGGAAATTCAAATAGTTGCCTGAAAATAAGGTCAAAAAATCTATCCAATTTTCTTGGCTGACGTAGGATTGTCATAGATGGTAATAAGGTAGACATTAAGTAGACATTAGGTGGACAATAGATGGACATTAAGTAGACATTAGGTGGACATTGAGTGGATTTAATCTGTGAATCTGTGGCAAAAAAATCAAATCATTAAAATACATTGAATCCTGCCTGATATTTTTTCGCTCTAGATATACGGTGATAAGAAATTAGTAAATTTACGTGCCTGCAGACGGTATTTCCTTCTGTGTAGGTTGTTTCTTTTCATTCATTTATTGTTATATTAATAAAAAACCAAACTATTATGCAAAACAAACAAGCTGACCTGGCAGGGCCTGGAATCAGTACCTATGAAGAGGTTGCGAAAATCCTGCCAAACGACTACTCGCCATTGCTGTCCCCGATGAAGAGGATGGAAGCGTTGTACATGGTGAAGCATTATATCGAGGAAAACCTGGCCAAAGAGTTGAATATCAAGATGGTACAGGTGCCGTTGATCGTGTCGAAGGAAAGCGGTGTGAACGACTACCTGGACCGTGACGGCTCCCGCACACCCATCGAGTTTCCTTGCGGACTCGGACTGGAGAAGCGGATCGAGGCACAGGTGGTGCAAGCCGCTACCAAGTGGAAGAGAATGGCCCTCAAGCAATTCGAATGCAAGGTCGGCGAAGGGATCAATACCGACATGCGGGCTGTCCGCAAAGATTATTTCCTGGATCATGACCATTCATCATACGTAGACCAGTGGGACTGGGAAAGGGTGATGACCGCCGACCAGAGAAACCTGGATTTCCTGAAGGATGTCGTGAAAAAGATCTGGAAAGTGATCTACGGCGCCAGCCAACTGGCCAGGGAGAAATTCCCCGAGCTGAGAACAGATAAATTCCCGAATTTCCCGGAAGAACTGAAGTTTTTGCATGCTGAAGAAATCCTCGACATGTACCCGGACCTTCCAAGGAAACAGCGCGAAACCAGGATCATCCAGGAATACCCTGCCGTGTTTATCATCGGCATAGGCTGGGTGCTGGAAGACGGCTACCCGCACGAAATGCGCGCCGCCGATTACGACGATTGGGTAACCCCGACGGTCACCAAGAACGGGAAACTCATGCACGGCCTGAACGGCGACATCCTGGTGTGGAACCCGGTGACGAAGAGAAGGCATGAACTGAGCTCGATGGGCATCAGGGTCACAAAGGATACGCTGGTGCAGCAGCTGAAGATCAGCGGCCAGGAAGATTTCCTGAAACTGCCTTACCACCAGGCGATCATGAACGACCAGATCCCGCTGTCGATCGGCGGTGGCATCGGCCAGTCACGCACCTACATGTACCTGCTGCGCACCGCCCACCTCGGCGAAACGAGCGTAACGGTATGGCCGAAAGAGCTGAAGGATATCTGTGCACCGAAGAATATTCACGTGCTGGAATAAGATTCATTTTTGCACAAAATATCAAGAAGAGACGTTGCATGCAACGTCTCTTCTGATAATTGATCTATTTATGCACCCGCTTCACAAATTCATCGACATCCGGAATTCCCCCCTGGTACACCAGATAACCATTGTACGGTTCCCTTTCGGTAATCTCATCGTTAACGGGCGTGAGCATCAATCGTTTCACCTCTGCCGGATCATCGGTCTGTCCGAGTACCCAGCTTAATTTGACCCATGCCACTTCAGGGAGCATGTTGCCGGCGGGGATGATGCCCTTCGCCATCATGTCGCGGCCGGTGTCGTAAACGAACATATGCACGTAGCCCCAGATCGTCTGAAGCGTCATGAACATGTGTACCCCTTTGGCATGCGCCCTTTCGATGGCGGGATACATTTCCTTGTTCACATGGCCCAGGCCGGTACCTACCCATATCACCCCGCGATAGCCTTTCTCCACCAGCGAGTCCAGCGTATCGGGCTTCATCCCGGGGTAATAATACAGCATAGTTACTTCATCACTGAAGTAAGGCAGGATATTCACATTTCTGTCATTACGCCGCTTATTGTAATGTTTGTGGATCGGGGTGATCTTCTTGCGGTCGACCATAGCGATTGGCTGGTCACCGATGGTCCGGAAGGTGCTGCGGTAGGAGGAGTGCATCTTACGCACCCTGGTTCCTTTATGCAGCAGGCCGAACATATCCGATGTCGGGCCGAACATGCACACCATCACCTCGGCGATGTCGGACCGGCCCGCGGCATGCATGGCGTGCATGAGGTTAAGGGCGGCGTCGGAGCTGGGACGGTCGGAGGAACGCTGCGAACCAACCAAAACAACAGGGACCGGTAAATTCTGGCACATGAAAGTCAGCACAGCGCCGGTGTGGTGCAGGGTATCAGTTCCATGACCGATGACGATGCCGTCGATGCCGTTTTGAATCTCCTTGCCGATGGCTTTGGATAGGGCGATGTATTGCTTCGGGCCCATGTTTTCGCTGAATACTGCGAAGACTTTCTCGGTTTCAAGGTTGCAGATGTCAGCCAGTTCCGGCACAGCGCCGTAAAGTTCTCCCGGGGAAAAGGCCGGGATCACGGCGCCGGTGCGGTAGTCCAGCCGGGAAGCGATGGTGCCCCCCGTTCCGAACAACTTGACTTTAGGCAGTCCGGGCGTGATGGGGAACTCTTTTTCCGGGATTTTGTAAACGGCCTTCTTGTAACCGGTTTCCTCCATGCTGGTGATGTTCTGGATGTTGATGCCAACATTATAGCCGGTTGGGATCTTCAGCACGATGTGCTGGTCGTCATTGTTCTCGGCGCGGGGCAGCACCGTGCCGATGAAAGTGCCGCGGGTGGTCTCGAGGCGGGCCTGGCCCCATACCCGTGTGTTGAATTTCTTTAGCACATCAAGGGCTGCACCCTTGTATCCCTGGAATAAATCGTCAGTCATATTACTGATATTCCTCCCGGATTTTGCCTGCTTTGCAATTCCAATCTTAATCGCCTGCTAAATCCGGGATAATTAATTATTTCGTTTTCTCAATTTCTTCTCTCAGTTCTTTTAGGGAGATATTCCCCACCGCCATTGGCCTCAGCTCTCCCATGATCCATTTCGTTTCCGCTTCTTTTTCCTTCGAGCGCCTGATCTTGTTGAATTTATTCTTCAGGAAGAAGATAGCGTCAATAATGACATGCTTTGGAACCCTCTTAAAATTAAGCGTCTCCAGGATGGAATCGAAATCCATTTTCGGGAACTCATAAACAACCGGCAACATAAGTTTGGCCAGTTCCAGGTCGATGTTCTGCTCCTGCAAATACTTCATCATAGCATAGATGATCTTGTAGTTGAATGCTTCTGCCGGAGTATAATGCCCTTCCACGTATTTAAGGTTATGGCCGATGAAGGTGCCCACAAAGACCGGATCGACATCAAGGCTTGAAATGGTCCTGGCTATCAGCGGGAAGAGGTTTTTGGAAAAGATGTAGGTGTATGTATCCTCCGGTATTTTCCAGGCTTTCAGTTGATTGTAACGGTCGATGATATCCGATGGCAGATCCTGTCCCAGCTTTTCGATTCTTTCGTTGGCCAGCGGGATGGGAGAGGAATCAGTGTCGGGGTACATGCGGTCGGCGCCGGGAAGCACGCGTTCGAAGATGGTGGTGCCATCTTCAAAGGATTTGCGTGTTTCATTGGGTACACCTGCGAAGGCCATCCGGCATCGCTCCTCCACAGTTTCAAGGGCCGTGTCGATATCTTCCCACGGGCCCCAGACCATGATCTGGGCATCGTTCTCGCCGGCTCCCAGCACTTCCCTGACTTCCTGGTAGGCGCATTCGATGGGCAGGAGCTCTTCGGAGTGGAACATAAACGGTTTTTCCAGGCAGGCGATCACTTTAAGCCTTTGTTGGATCTCGTCGGCAAACATCTGGCGGGGCTGGGTGAAGTGGGAGAGGATGCCTTTGAATCCCGGCAGATTGATGGCGACGATGCGCTGGCCTTTGAGCATGGCCTCTTTGATCTGGGGATTGACGATCTGGTAGGGTTTGTTGTTAAGTTCCAGGTGATTTGGCTTCCAGGAAGCCGGATCCTTGATCCTTTCGAGCAGGATGTCCCGGATATGCAACAGCGCCCACTGCCGGAAAGCTTCATTATGGGTAAGTTCCGGTATCCAACGGGTATGGGCCACCCCTTTGATTTCCACCCGGGAGCCACCGCGGCAGCTGACGTTCACGTCCTGGCGGCCAGCGCCCATGCCGGTCCGCACCTTGCCGGTGCTGCGGTTCAGGAAGCGGATGTAATTGCAGGCTTCCTTGACTTCATCCGGATTCGTGCAATCAGGATAGGTAACGGTTTCGATCAGCGGCATGCCAAGGCGGTCTGTCTTATAACCCCGCTGGTGGCCGATGTCCCACATCTCCCTACAGGAGTCCTCCTCCAGGCTGAGCTGGATCAGGCGCACTTTCTTATGCTTAAGCGGGATCTCTCCTTCCACGCCTATGATGGCGGTCCGCTGGAATCCCGTGGGGATGGAGCCATCGAGATACTGCTTCCGCGTGATGTGAACCTCCCCGACAATATTCTGTTTCGAGAGCAGGGAGATCAGGATGGCAATGTCCAGTGCTTCCTGGTCAACCTTGAAAGGCGGTGTATCATCTACATCGTAAGTGCACGCAGTTTCGTTCTTGATGCGATATACGATCTCTTTCTTCGTTTTGAATTCCATCAGCGCCGTCCCGTCATATTCTCCCAGTTCGCTTAATGTAGGGCGCATGTGCCGGATGAGTTCTGCATCATAGTCCCGGTGGTCGTTATAGATCCCTGCAGGACAGCGGCAGAAAAGCTTGTGTTTGGTCAATAATTGCTGGTGCACTTCCAGTCCCGACATAAAGCCAATGCGGTCGTAATCGGCCCGGGTGGCTTCTTTCCGCGTCACATAGCCGATGGCTTTACGGGTTTCGTTGTAATTCGAAAGAGGATCGAAATCAGATATCTTCATAAATAATAGTTACCTAAAAGAAGCGCCAAAAGTACAGAAAATGGTGACAGCCGGGTATAATTCTGGAATGAATATTACCTTTACCGGGTATTTACGGATTGTTCAGGATTTATTGACAGAATGAAGAAAATACTGGTTACCGGCACTGCAGGTTTTATAGGATTTCACCTTGCCAGACGGCTGGTGAAAGATGGGTTTGAGGTAACAGGACTGGATTGCATCAACGATTATTATGATGTGAAGCTGAAATATGCCCGTCTTGCCTGGCTGGGCTTTGACGAAAAACTAATCAGAGATGACATCTCATTGCCTAGTTCCTTGATTTCCAATCACCATTTTATAAAACTCAACCTTACAGACAAAGAAAAACTATTCAAATTATTCGAAAAAGAAAGATTTGATGCAGTGGTCCACCTTGCTGCACAGGCCGGGGTGCGGTATTCACTGGAGAACCCCTGGGCTTACCTGGAAAGCAATATTACCGGGCACCTGAATGTTTTGGAGGCCTGCCGCCGGTTCCCGGTTGAGCACCTGGTTTATGCTTCGAGTTCCAGCGTATATGGCATGAATGAAAAGATGCCGCTTTCGGTTTCCGATAACGTGGACCACCCCATCAGCCTGTATGCTGCCACCAAAAAGGCCGATGAGCTGATGTCGCATGTATACAGCCACCTGTATGGCATTCCGGTGACCGGCCTCCGGTTCTTCACGGTATACGGACCATGGGGAAGGCCCGACATGGCCCTGTTCATCTTTACGAAAGCAATCCTGGAAGGCAGGGAGATAGGGATTTTCAACCATGGAGAGATGGTGCGCGACTTCACTTATATCGATGACATCGTGGAAGGGATCATGAAAGTCATGCAAAAGCCTCCCCTGGGAGATGCTGATTTTGACCGGGAACATCCCGATCCGTCCTTATCCCCGAATAAATACAGGATTTACAATATCGGCAATTCCAGCCCGATCAGGCTGGAGGAGTTTATCGATGCGATAGAAAAGGAACTGGGCATACCGGCGAAGAGAAAGTATCTGCCGATTCAACCCGGGGATGTGCCAAAGACCTATGCGGACGTGACGAGTCTGCAGCTGGATTTCGGTTACCAGCCATCGGTTAAGATCCGGCAGGGTATTCAAGAGTTCATCAAATGGTACAGGAAGTTTTATTCAGAAGTATAATTGACTGACCTTTTCTTATTCGTCATAAAATAATCCAGCAGGAGGATGCATGCATAAAAGGGGATCAGCCAGGCAATGCGGCTTTGAAACCTTTCAGCTATCCCTGCAAAAATTCCCACAAAGGTGGCGTTTCCAATAAGAGTCAGGGCAACCATTGAACCCAGAAAAATAATTTTCCAGCCTTTAATGGTGGTTTTGAAGTTTATGAAATAAATAGCAGTAAATATCAGTGAAACAATGATAAGGATCATTTGGGCCATATTGAGGACCGGAAAGGCAAGTTCCTGTCGGCTTTGCTTTGCTTTATCCAGGAATTTCCTGTCAGCAGGCAGGAATTTCCGTGCCATTTCCATAGGATAGGAATGCTTCTGATAAGACGCATAATCGGGGATTGTAATGGTGACAAGCTGAGTGGCCGACGCCTTGACGCCATCATTAACTATCATTTTAATATATTTGCTCTGTGACTGGATATCATTGATCAGTAAACCAAACTCATCATTTCTGGCGATCCAGCAATATTGCCGGCCTTTTTCCTGGCATTCATCGTCATAAAGAAAACTGTCCTCATCCCAAAGAAAATCCATATAGGTTTTATAATCCTTCAGTTCATCCTTATACCGGCACAGGTAAAAAGTCGAATCCTGCCTGCAACGGTCATTGACATACTCCTTGAAAATCCCGGCCTGTATTAATTTGGACACCCGGAATACGTTGGAAACACGGGATAGGCTGAAGGAACCTGTTAAGAAGTAATTGAGGGAAGGGGCGATCAGCCAGGCTGCCAGCAGGATGGAAATCATCGTGAAGACTTTTTTGGCGCTGCAGATTATTCCTTTTTTACGGAGGATGACCGATAATATCACTGCCGACATAACCAGGCCTGTCGTAATTGGTAAATGTGACAGGTGTGATATTGAACCAATTAGAATGATGGCCAGAAGAAGGAGATCTTCAATTCTGGCGGTTTTTTGGCCGAAAAAGTATGCGCAAATGGAAAGCGTAATTAACGGGAGATAAAAATCCGGTTTGATCTGGCATACAAAAATGGCCATACTGGTCGTAGAAGCCAACAGGAGGCTAGCTGCAAAGGTATATTTGCATGCTTCTTTATCAAGGACCCGGTTCAATAATACATCGACTACAAAGACTGTGATCGCAGCTTGCCATAAGATTGTAAACCAGAGTGATAGTTCAAGACTGGTCATCCAGACGAAGATCCCGTAAGAGATAGGCCTTTCGATGGGAGCAAAATGTTCGAAACCTGAAATGATTACGACACCTGAATCCCCGTGCAATAATGGATATCCGTTGATGATGGCCGGGGTGATAAGTATAATCACCGAAGCGGTAAGAAATGCAATTTTAAACAACAGAGGAATTGATGAGCTTTTCAGATTCATTAGCAGATTTGGAGTTGAGTAATAAGAGCTTTAAGTCAATGAACATCATTCTTCGGAGGAGGTTTATGAAATGAGCATCAATGCGCAGCTTTAAGGTAATTATCCCGGAAGCTTTCAATCTGTTTATACATCCGGATGACCTGCGGAAGCAGCTCAAGGGCTTTTAACAGCTTACTCAGATGGAAATGATAAAGCAATTCCATTTTATTGCCTTCATATGATTTTTTCAGGTGCAGCATTTTCCAAATAAAAAACGGCAAGAACCCAAAGTAAATTTTCAGGATATAACTCAGCAGGCAGAGGCGGCGATTAAACAGAATGAACTTATAAATTTCAAAAATGGCATGGGAATAGCCAAAGCCTTTGTACATCTTCCGCACATACTCCCATTTGAATCTTTCAGGCGGGATGAAATGCTGGAGTGTCAGGTCTTCCGAGTACCATAGTCTCCATCCCGCCAGCCTGAAAGCAAATGTCAGCTCTGTATCTTCCCCTGCCAGCAATTTATCCCCTTTACGGCCTGTCAGGATCGAGTTGAATCCCGATTCAACCAGTGTTTCAAATGCACTTTTCCTGAATGAAAGCCCGGCTCCCCACAATTGTCCCGGTTTTTCGGTTATATCCCCTGTCTTATCACCTTGCCTGCCTATGGCATAGGAGCCTTGAAAGGCTTTGAACCATTCCGGGGGTTGGGTTGAAAATGCGCCGGTACTGATGCCACCGCACATTCCTGCTTTCGGATGTGTTTTAAAAATAGTATAGATATTCCTGATCCAGTTCGGATCGATCCAGTTATCATCATCAATGAATGAAATATACTCAAAAGTAGCTTCTTGTATACCCCTGTGCCTGGCATGGATCAGCCCTTTCTCCGGCTCAAGGATAACTTTATGGGGAACCTCTGAACTACAGGTCTGCATGGCAATATCACTGCTACCATCAGTGGAAGCATTGTCGATGATCAATAGTTCCCAGGGAATATCAGCATCAACAATTTGCCGGTTCACATACCCAATGGTATCGGGAAGGCGTTTGGCACCATTGTAAGTGCAGATGATCAGGCTGACTCCGTCCGGATATTTCATTTCTTCCCCAGGTTTCTCTTGATGAAATTTTTTATAATCCCTGCTTTTTCGTGTGACTCGATGAAGTCTTCCAGCTTAATGCCTAAATAAAAGAAGTAACGGTCCAGCCTGGCCAACATGCTCCCATCCGATAGATTGGCGCGCCGGATCAGCCGGCGAAAAGCCTTTTCCCTCTGCCGGTTGTATTCAGAGATGTAATCTGAAGACTTTCCTGCCAGGAATTTATCAATAAATCCAAAGTTTTCGGCAGTGTACAATTCGGATGCGGATTTGTAAGATTTGCCGGTCTTCGTATTCTCATAAAACCGGAATACCCCAAGCGGTTCATGGCCTTTCATTTTTGTGAAGGTGTATTTTGAAGAACATTCCAGCAAAAATTCGAGGTCCATGGAGAGCTCATTTTTTAGATTAAAGCCATTGCTGTTCTCCTGCACTTCACGCAGGTAAAAGTAGCCGACGGGATTGACGCAAAAGGCATTCTTTTCCCAATGCCGGAGCATTTCATCATGTCCTACCCTGGCATCATTCAGCCAGCATGCCCCATTTTCCCTCACCACCCTTACAGCGCCGACGACAAACTTTGCGCCGTTCTTAAAATAAGGAATGACCCGGTTAAAAGCATTTGGCAAAAAATAATCATCTGCATTCAAATACACGATAATATCTCCGGTCGACATCCTGAAGCCTTTATTCATGGCATCCGACTGGCCTTCATCAGGTTCTGAGATCCAGGTGAGGTGATGGTATTTCTTCAGGATGTCCAGGGTTCCGTCAGTAGAACCTCCGTCGGCAATAATGTGTTCAAAATCAGGATAGTTTTGTGTCAGCACACTTTGAATGGCATCTTCTAAATAGGTGGGGGAATTGTATGATGGGGTTATTACAGATATTTTTAATATATCTTTCATTCTTTAATTGGTTGAAAAAAAATTCCATATAATCCAGACGATCAATATCCGTCAATTGCAAAATTATCGAAAACTTCCTGCTGCAAAGGATTAAATGTGCTTTTAATCAAATTCTAACTTTTTATAAAAAAGCAAATGACGAATCCATTTATACCGATATGGCAATTTTAGTAATAACCTGACCGGTAATAAATACCGGAAAATAACAGGCCATCCGAATCTGTGCCGGATAAGCCTGAACCATTCTCTTTGGTTTGCCCAGAAATTGACCTGGCCGAAGCCTCCCAGGGAATAAACAACAAGCGGCTCATCTACGTGCATTATTTTTAGCGGGATAGACCGTTCCAGAATATCAAAATACCAGTTCAGCTCCGATTTAAACCGCCATTTCAAATCATAGCCCGGTGCAATTTGCCGCCTGACAAATACAGCCTGGTGACATAACACCCCTGTGCCGAATTTAAGAAGCTGTTTTTTCTCAAAATGCCTGGCTTTTTGCAAATGTCCCTCTTCCTCCATACTTTCCCTGATAACTATATTGCCGTATATAAAATCAGCAGCAATGGCCGGTTCTGACTTCAGGGCCAATTCTAGAGTGGAATCGTTAAAATAAACATCCCCTGCATTCAGAAAATTCAAATAATGCCCCCGTGCAAGTGCCATCCCCTTATTCATCGCGTCATAAATGCCATGGTCCGGTTCGCTGATCCAGGCAGAGATGACATTATGGTACTTTTTTATAAGGTCTGATGTGCCATCTGCCGATCCCCCGTCGATGATGATCAATTCAAATGACTTCATGCCCTGGGCTGCGACACTTTTTATCGTCCGTTCCAGACCGGTGGCATTATTCAGGGTTACTGTAATAATACTCAGTAAAGGAGGAGAGTCCGGAGAATTTTTGTTCCCTTCTGGAGACATAATTTCCTTATGGAGTTTTAAGGTAATGATGAATTCTATTCATCATTCGGTACTTTATTGTCATTGCCGGTAAGGTGCAATTTCATCAGGTCCTGGTAAAATTCCACGGCATCTTCAGGGGTTCCTTCCTTGACCAGTTTCCCGCTCTCCAGCACGATTGCCCTGTTGCAGAGGGTTTTTATCGATTCCATGGAATGAGAAACAAACAGGATCGTCTTTCCGTTGTCAAAAAACTCCCTGATCTTGGCATAGCTTTTTTGTTTGAAAGAAGCATCCCCGACCGACAGAACTTCATCCAGGATAAGGATGTCGGGATCAATGCTGACCGACACGGAAAATGCGAGGCGGGCATGCATGCCACTGGAGTAATTTTTCAGGGGCTGATGGATGAATTCCCCGATATCGGCAAACTCGATGATCTCCTTTGTTTTTTCCAGGACCTTTTTTTTCGGATATCCTAAAACAGCTGTATAGAAGTAGATATTTTCAAAACCTGTGAATTCCCGGTAGAATCCTGAACCAAGCTCAAGCAGGGGGACAAGATTGCCCTGAACTTTCACCGTCCCGGAACTGGGCTGGATCACACCGGCGACAAGCTTCATAAGGGTGGATTTGCCGGAACCGTTTCTGCCAAGGACCCCTAAAATATCTCCCTTCCTGACCGTGAGACTGAAATTCTTAATGGCGTAAAAATCCGAATGATTGCGGTGAATAAAAGGTAACAAAGCCTCGATAGCCTGGTCTTTTTTGTTCCTGTACAACTTATATCGCTTGCTGACATCTTTTATATCGATCACAACTGGATTACTCATACTGGTTCATTTATATCATTTCAGCGAAATAAGGCCTCAATCTCTTAAAAACGATCGCACCCATAATCAAAAAGAAAAATGTCAACCCTGCAAAATAGATGGTATCTGTCCTGTGATGCCAGAATGGAATGCCATATAGAAAGCTGTCACGGTAACCGTTCACAAGGTAATACAAGGGATTTAACCTGAAAAAAGTGGAGAAAGTGGAAGGCACCTCAGTGGCTCTCCAGAAAATGGGCGTAAAGAAGAAAAGCACTCTCATCACAATCGTGATGATATAATGAATATCGGGAAAGAATATAGAGACGGAAGAAGTGAACCACGAGATGCCGGTGAGCAGCAGGATTGTGGCAAACAGGTAATAGAAAACCTGGAACCAGTATAGGGTGACAGGGACATGATTCAGGAGCAGAATGATTGCAATGATGCCCAGGATGATCAGGTGTAATATTACATCTGAAGAAATCTTAACGATCGGGATAATGGCGGCCCTGAAATTCACCTTGTTAATTAAAAATCCGTAGTTCAGGATGCCCCATGAGGCAGAATTTATGGTTTTGTTGAAGAAATCGTAAAGAATCAGTCCTGTGAGAAGAAAGAGCGGATACGGCACATCCGATGATTTGCCGGCCTGAATATAAGTAAAAACGAACCAGAGGACAACCATCATGGCCAGCGGTTCAAGGATGGCCCATGACAGGCCAAACAGGTTGTTTACATATTTAATTTTAAAATCCCTTTTTGTCAACTCATAGATAAGGAAACGGTTCAGGTAGATCTGCCTGATAAAATCTATTCCCTCAATAAAAAATTGCTTTAAAAACATAGCGTATTGATATATTGGAACCCTTATAGAATGAGTGAATCCGTTCAAAATCAGGATAGTTGCCGATACCAGTCATACACGGCCCTTATGCCATCATCGAGGCTGATGCTGTATCTGAATCCCAGCTTCTCAAGCAAGCTAACGTCCATGAGCTTTCTGGGCGTCCCGTCAGGTTTGGTCCGGTCCCACCTGATTTCTCCCTGATAACCAACTATATGAGCTACGAGAGTTGCCAGTTCTGCGATGGATATTTCTGTTCCTGTGCCAATATTTACATGGGTGAAACCCAGTTTATCATAAAGAGTGTCCGCCTCCAGGGTTTCCAAAAGGTAGATGCAGGCGGCGGCCATGTCATCCACATGCATGAATTCCCGGTACGGGGATCCGGTGCCCCAGAGTTCAACATAAGGTATACTGTTTTGCTTTGCATCATGGAATTTCCGGATCAATGCCGGCAAAACATGCGATTTTTCCAGGTCGAAATTATCATTCGGGCCGTAGAGATTGGTAGGCATGACGGAAATAAAATTGCATCCATACTGCCGGTAATAGCTTTCGCACATTTTGATCCCGGCGATTTTGGCGATGGCATACGGTTCGTTCGTGAATTCAAGCGGCCCAGTCAGCAGGTATTCTTCTTTGAGCGGTTGCGGGGCCAGTTTAGGGTAGATGCAGGAGCTTCCCAGGAACAGGAGCTTTTCGATGCCGCTTTGCCAGGCAGCATGGATCAGGTTGTTCTGGATCATCAGGTTATCATAGATAAACTGGGCC
>Ga0208980_10001185_pt1 | contig 15605 bp, 12 predicted proteins | sample WetSurMetagenome_3_FD_187993 | JGI IMG/M metagenome (GOLD analysis project Ga0208980, IMG submission 187993) | Wetland microbial communities from Twitchell Island in the Sacramento Delta, sample from surface sediment Aug2011 Site A1 Bulk (version 2) | ecosystem: Environmental > Aquatic > Marine... | reverse complement strand
TAAACTGATTATAGCCTGCTATCTTCATGATATTGGCATGTCAGTTGATAGTGGGGTAAGACATGGGAAACACAGCAGGAATTTATGCGCAGACTTTCTTTCCAAACACAGCCTGCCTTTGAAGGAATATGAGGATCTGCTTGAAACAATAGAGAATCACGATAATAAAGAATATACAGAAAAAGGGGATGGAAATGAACTTCTGACAGTTCTTTCAATTGCTGATGACCTTGATGCCTTTGGATTTTCGGGAATATACAGGTATTCGGAGATTTATCTGATAAGGGGCATCAGACCTGATCTTATTGGCGAGAGGATAATAGAAAATGCTGCAAAAAGATTTGACCATTTTAAGAAAAATTTCGGATCTGATAATTCACTGGTTCACAAACACCAGGAAAGATTCGATATCCTTATCGGATTTTTTAAAGAATATAATAAACAGGTTAACTCATATCAATTTGATGGTCGCCAACCACAAGGATTTTGCGGAGTTATTGAGATGTTCATCGAAATGATAAAAAACAAAAGAGGTTTAAATGAGATCTATTATGAGCAGGAAAAATATCCTGACGATCAGGTGATAAAGTGGTTCTTCGATGGACTGAAAAAAGAGATTATGTAATATGCTAGGAAGATTCCTCATTTCGCCACTTTAAGGTGGCTCATTCGGAAAGACAGTTTTTTTTATAATATGGGGGAAGGAAGGCGAGAGCAGGCACCGCCCGCTCTCGCCTTCCTTCCCAACTATATTTACCCGATTAGACCCTGTCATTCCAAACGTTAGTGAGGAATCTTTATCTTGCAAAATGAAATGAAAACTCAATAAAATCTAAGAAATGATAAGAAATCAGAGATCGCAAGTATTATATACAAACGGTAAATCAGAAATTGAATAATATTATACTTTTAGTGATGAAGAATCCGGAATCCGTAATACCCTCCCCTTTCAATCCTGAAGAATTCAGGAAAGAGGGTCACATAATTGTCGATATATTATCTGACTATATTGAGGGTGCCCTATCAGGCAGTGAAATGCCTGTACTCCCATGGATTGAACCAGAAAAGCTTGTCGGGATATTCGCTTTCGATTCTGCCTGTGGAGAGAAAGAACCGCTCGATTCATTCATAAAAAGAATAATAAATCATTCTATCCATATCCATCATCCTGATTATATCGGACACCAGGTAACATCTCCCCTTCCGCTTACGGTTCTGGTACAATTTTGTACAACACTGCTGAATAACGGCGCTGCAATTTATGAGATGGGGCCGGTTAATATGGCCATGGAAAGGAATGTAATTGAAAGGTTTGGATCCATGATTGGATTTAAGACCGGGTATGATGGAATATTTACACATGGAGGTACTGCAGGAAATCTCACGGCTATGCTCGCCGCAAGACAGGCAAAAACCGATTACAATATCTGGGAAGAGGGAGTTAACAGCCATATCAGGCCAGGCTACATGATGTCTGAACAATCGCATTACAGCATTGGCAGAAACGTGAAAATAATGGGGCTTGGCGAAGACTCAATTGTTAAAATACCGTATAATTACGATTTCCGCATGAAGAGTGATTTGCTCGAAGAGCACATGAGAATTGCAGAAGATAAAGGAATAAAAATCATATCAGTTGTGGCAAATTCCTGTTCAACCGCGACAGGGTCTTATGATGATCTGAATGCCATTGCCGATTTCTGTGAAAAATATGGATTGTGGCTCCATGTTGACGGAGCACATGGCATGGGTGTGCTCTTTTCAGAAAAACACAGACACCACATAAGAGGCATTGAAAGAGCAGATTCTGTTGTGATTGATTTCCACAAGATGCTTCTGGTGCCTGCACTTAACACTCTGGTAATGTTCAGAAACGGAGAGAAATCATTCGAGACTTTTGCACAGAAAGCATCATACTTATTTCAGAAATCACAGAAGAATGTCTGGTATAACAGTGCAACACGTACTATCGAATGTACAAAAAGTGCATTAGGGATCATTGCCTATAGTGCAATCAAGTATTACGGTGAAAGTTTTTACAAAGAGTATATAGACAGCAGGTATGATCTGGCTGCAAAATTCGCTCTTATGGTTAAATCTCTTCCGGAATTTGAACTGGCAGTTGAACCGATGAGTAATATAGTTTGCTTCAGATATGCTCCTGAGGGATATGATCTGAATTCTCTCAATAACCTGAACTCTGCAATCAGGGATATAATTATCAAAGAGGGTTCTTTTTATATAGTTCAGGTTGAGCTTGACGGAAAAATCTGGATAAGGCTCACTATTATTAATCCGGTTACTTCAGAAGAAAATCTTACAAATCTTATTCAGCGTATTAAAGAACTTGGTTCAGAAGTACTGAAATAATCTCTGCCGGCAGGTACTGTTAATTAATTCACAGTAACTGTTACAGGAATAACACTGAATTACTGAGTCTTTTCGGGATACGAACATGAGAATTTTTTATACGATGATCTACAATTATAATTTATACCGCCTTAAAAGCGCCGCGTAAGAAGGTTTCAGAACATCTACCTGTTTATCAGAGATAACTTTATTTTGATCAAAAATCCTGGTTTAATCCTGATCTGTTTTTTAAGATCATCCAAAATAGGATTATGTGCATATTGGAATATGTGTATAAATACCAATATGATTACCGCATAATTGCCATTGAATCATTTAATTCACAATAGTACTTTTGATCAAAACCAAGAGATACTATTATGCTTGACGTTCTGATAACACAACCTGAAGAGAAAATCAAACCAGCAAGAGGGCTGAAAGTCAGTGACAGGGCAGACAAACCCTTAAAGAGTTTAATAAAATCTGTTTCCTGGCGCATTGTCGGAACAATTGATACGATGATTATCAGCTATTTCATTACAGGAAAGGTGACTGTAGCACTTTCCATTGGCAGTATAGAAGTGTTTACCAAAACTGTTCTTTACTATTTCCATGAAAGGATCTGGGCTCATATTCACAGAATCAGCATGATCAGGTTTATAAAACTAAACAGAAAAAAATATGAAGTTAAAGGAGTTGAGTGACCAGTTAACAGGCAAGACTATTGAAGAACGTCTTGAAACACTGGCAACTGTATTTAAAGGGAAAATAATATTTACCACAAGCTTTGGAATAGAAGACCAGGTTATCACACATAAGATATTTACTAATAATCTGGATATAAAGGTTATAACTCTTGATACCGGGAGATTATTCCCTGAAACCTATGAAGTTTTTTCTGATACAATTCTTAAGTATAAAAAGAAGATAAATGTCTACTTTCCCGATTACCTTTCAGTTGAAGAACTTGTTACAGAAAAAGGTCCATACAGTTTTTTTGACTCAAGGGAAAACCGCGAGGAGTGCTGCAAAATAAGGAAAGTTATTCCCCTTAGCAGGGCGCTTGCAGGCATGGAGTGCTGGATTTCCGGAATCAGGGCTAGTCAATCTGATAACAGGGCCAATATGAGTGATCTGGAATATGACACAGACAAGAAGCTCTTCAAATTCCATCCTCTGTTCGACTGGACTTTTGAGGATGTTGAGAATTATATTAAGGAACACAACATACCCTATAACGCTTTGCATGACAAAGGTTATCTGAGTATTGGATGTGAGCCATGTACACGGGCTGTTCTGAAGGGACAGGATTTTCGTTCAGGAAGATGGTGGTGGGAAAATGATGGACCAAAAGAATGCGGGTGCCATCTAAAGTAGGCTGTAGGCTGAAGGCTGAAGGTAAAAAGGTAAAGGGCAATTTTAAAAGTTCCCCTCCTGGGAGGGGCGAGGGGTGGGTTAAATGAATAAAGATAAAAGCTAAATGAAGAACCACATACATATCAGCGATGAACATCTCAAAGAACTTGAGAATGAGGCGATCTTTGTGATGCGAGAGGTGGCAGCTCAGTTTGAGAATAAAGTACTTTTATTTTCAGGAGGAAAGGATTCAATTGTTCTTGTTCATCTTGCCAGGAAAGCTTTCTGGCCAGCCAGAATACCTTTCAGTCTGATGCATATTGATACAGGGCATAACTTTGAAGAAACTATAAAATTCCGTGATGATCTTGCTATTGAATTCGGGGCAGAACTTATTGTAAAGAAAGTCCAGGATTCAATAGATAATGGAAGGGTTGTGGAAGAGCAGGGAATAAATGCCAGCCGGAATAAAGCACAATCAATCACTCTGCTTGATGCAATAGAGGAACTTAAGATTGATGTCGCAATCGGGGGCGGCCGCCGCGATGAGGAAAAAGCCAGGGCCAAGGAGAGGTTCTTCTCACACAGAAATGAATTTGGACAATGGGATCCAAAGAATCAGAGACCCGAATTATGGAATATCTTTAACGGAAGAAAACATATGGGTGAGCATTTCAGAGTTTTCCCTATAAGCAACTGGACAGAACTTGATGTTTGGCAGTATATTATGAATGAAAATATTAAACTTCCTGAGCTCTATTACACCCATAAACGCAAAATTTTCAGTCGCAACGGAGTATATCTTGCCTGGGCTCCTTTCATGCAGCTTAAACCCAATGAGACTGTTTTTGAGACTGATGTACGCTGCCGGACAATAGGCGATATTACCTGCACCGGGGTTACTCTGTCCAAAGCTGATAAACTGGAGGATATCATTGCTGAGATAGCAGCAACCAGAGTTACTGAACGAGGTGGCCGGTATGACGATAAGCGTTCGGAAGCGGCGATGGAGGACCGGAAAAAGGAGGGATATTTTTGATGCAAGGTGCTGGGTGCTGGGTGCTTGGAAAAGATCAATAACCCAGAACCAAGGACCCAGAACCAAGGAACAAAATAATTGTTGACAAGAAATTGAATTTGAGATGGTGATTAACGGTAAAAGCAAATATAAAAGTCTTCTGAGGTTTACAACTGCCGGAAGTGTTGATGATGGAAAAAGTACATTGATTGGCCGTCTTCTGTACGATAGCAAATCAATTTTTGAAGATCAGATGGAGCATATTGTTGCATCCGGAAAAAGACTGGGAAGAGAGGATCTTGATTTATCTTTGCTGACGGATGGTCTCAGGGCAGAACGTGAACAGGGAATTACAATTGATGTGGCCTACAGATATTTCGCAACTCCTGCCAGAAAATTTATCATTGCAGATACTCCCGGACATATTCAGTACACCAGGAATATGGTTACCGGCGCGAGCACTGCAGATCTTGCTGTACTTCTAATAGATGCCAGGAAAGGAGTACTCGAACAAACGATCAGGCATTCATATATCGCCTCATTACTTGATATAAGACATATCATATTCTGTATCAATAAAATGGATATGGTTAACTGGTCTGAATCGGTTTTCAATGGTATCAGGTCGGAACTTGAAATGGTAGTCAGAAAACTTAATATCCATGATGCACATTATATTCCTATAAGTGCCAAATATGGAGACAACGTTGTTGACAGGTCGGATAACATTACCTGGTACAATGGGAAAACATTTCTTCATCTGATAGAGACCATCGAAATAGAAAAGGACAAAAACTCTGATACACCACGATTCCCGGTTCAGACAATTATCCGCCCGCATACATCTGAATTCCACGATTACAGAGGTTATGCCGGTCGTGTGGCAGGTGGAATTTTCAGACCAGGTGATGAAGTGACTGTATTACCTTCAATGCATAAATCGAAAATAAAAAGTATAGATGTGCTTGGAAAAACTCTCTCGGAGAGTGTTGCAGGCGATTCCGTTGCAATATCACTTGAAGATCAGATAGATATCAGTCGCGGCGACATGCTGGTCTCAAATAATGACATTCCGGTAATCAGCCAGGATATCAATCTGATGATATGCTGGTTTAATGAACGTCCAATGAAAGTCGGGGGTAAATATCTTGTACGGATTAACAGTAACGAAGCCGGATGTATCATAAAATCTGTCAGTTACAGAATGAACATCAACACTCTGGAACAGGATATTGAGAATAAGACTATTAACATGAACGATATTGCCCAGATCACAATAAGAACCTCCAAACCTCTGTTCTTCGACAGCTATCGTAAGAACAACATCACCGGAAGTATGGTTTTTGTTGACGAAGGAACGAATGAAACAGTCGCTGCAGGCATGATTGTCTGATTGTCCTGATGTCCTGATGTCTTGATATTGATGCATTTGCGCCATTGCACCGTGGTACCGTTGCACCATTGAACCATTATGCTATTTTAGCCATCAAGTTAAAAGCTGAACAAATAGTACCCGACAAATGTTTAAATTCGTGGTACACAATAAAAACATTTATTATTATGAAATTTGAGACTAAAGCCATCTGGGTGGGACAGGAAGCTGACCAGTCTACCGGGGCAACAATTGTACCTATCTACCAGACATCAACATTTACCCAGGAAGAGGTTAACAAACACAAAGGTTATGAATATTCAAGGGTATCAAACCCAACCCGTTCAGCATTTGATAAGTGTCTGGCATCTCTTGAAGAGGGAGAACATAGTCTGAGCTTTGCCTCAGGTCTTTCGGCAGAGCACGCCATTTTCACGCTCCTGAGACCGGGCGACCATGTAATTGTTCCTGAGGATATGTATGGAGGAACATACAGAATGATTAAGGAATTCCTCGAGCCAATTAATATTCACTTCACATTCACAGATTTTACCGATTTAAATGCAATAAGTGATGCATTTGTTCCTTCAACAAAGATGGTGTGGATTGAAACACCAACGAATCCTACCCTCAAGATCTTTGATATTAAAGAAATTTCATTGCTCAGCCACAAAAAAAATGCAATTACGGTTGTTGATAATACATTTGCCTCACCTTACTTCCAGAAACCATTACTTCTGGGGGCTGATATAGTTGTTCACAGCACTACAAAATATATAAACGGACACTCCGATATCATCGGCGGAGCTGTTGTTTTAAACAACAAAGAGCTGTACAAAAAGATACTGCTGGCTCAGAAATCAATAGGTGCTGTACCATCTCCTTTTGATTCATGGCTTGAACTCAGAGGATTAAAAACTTTGGCAATCAGAATGCAGCAGCATGAAAAGAATGCTTTTATGGTTGCCAGGTTTCTTGAAAAGCAACCTAATGTTGAAAAAGTCTTTTTCCCTGGATTTGAGTCCCATCCCGGACATGATATTGCAAAAAAGCAGATGACCGGGTTTGGCGGGGTTGTCTCATTCAGGATAAAAGGAGGTCGTGCTGAGGCAAACAACTTTTTTAAAAAATTAAAAATATTTCAATTAGCTGACAGTCTGGGTGGCGTTGAATCTCTTGCTAATTACTCTGCCCTGATGACTCATGATTATTTTCCTGAGGAACTACGTCAAAAAATAGGGGTCACTGAAAATCTGATCAGGCTCTCAGTCGGAATTGAACATATTGATGATTTGATTGAAGACCTGAATAATGCCCTAAATACTTAATCAGTGCATATCCCGAATAAAAAGGGTGTAGAAATCGTTGTTAAAAAGATTTTCAAACTGTTATTTCCAGATAATGAGAAATTGACCAGTCTGGAAATTGACTTGTCGGTTAATTCCATTAATGAACCGCTTACAGATATCTTTAATGGTTTAGTACCTGAAAATGAAAAATTTCAGCAGAGGTTTTTAGACACACTTCAAACAACTAAAAGTATTCTTTTAAAGGATGCAGAATTTATCCTGGAGTCAGATCCTGCTGCAAAACAGCTGATTGAAGTTATAGCAATATATCCAGGTTTTTTTGCGATTTATTGTTACCGTATTGCCCATTCAATTGATCAGCTTTCAGTCCCGTTGCTTCCAAGGATGATTACAGAATATGCACACAAGATAACAGGAATTGATATTCATCCAGGGGCAACTATTGGAAGCCCGTTTTCAATAGACCATGGAACAGGCATTGTGATTGGAGAAACAGCAGTTATCGGAAATTTTGTCAAACTGTATCAGGGAGTGACTCTCGGTGCTCTCAGTGTTGATAAGAGCAAAGCTTCCAAAAAGAGGCACCCGACTATTGAAGATAATGTCATACTTTATTCAGGTTGTACAATTCTGGGAGGAGAAACCATTGTTGGGCGAAATAGTATTATTGGAGGCAATGTCTGGCTGACAGAAAGTATTGCACCATTTTCAGTTGTGTACCATAAAAGTGAAATAATAGTAAGGAACAAGAATGGTTATCAGGAGCCAATAAATTTTATTATCTGAGAACATTAATGCATAAATGAAATGAAAGTAAATTCAATTCTTGAAACAATTGGTAATACACCTCATGTTAAGATAAACAGGCTTTTCCCTGTTGATTATTCTGTGTGGGTAAAACTCGAGAAAACCAATCCGGGAGCCAGTATAAAAGACAGAATTGCTCTCTCAATGATAGAGGATGCAGAGAAAAAAGGATTACTAAATCCTCATAGTGTCATCATTGAGCCTACGTCAGGCAATACAGGTATAGGGCTGGCTGTTGTTGCTGCTGTAAAACAATATCGTCTGATACTTGTAATGCCTGAATCAATGTCTCTTGAAAGAAGAAAAATAATGAGTTCTTACGGCGCCGAATTTGTGCTTACTCCAAGAGAGAAAGGAATGAAAGGAGCCATTGAAAAGGCACGCGAACTTATAGTTGAAACTCCTGACTCCTGGATGCCAATGCAGTTTGATAATCCGGCAAACACAAATATCCACAAAGAGACAACGGCTCAGGAGATACTAAAAGATTTCCCTGACGGACTCGATTATCTTATTACAGGGGTTGGTACCGGAGGACATATAACCGGTTGTGCTGAAGTATTAAAAAACAAGTTTCCTAAACTGAAAGTATTCGCGGTTGAACCTGAATTATCCCCGGTTCTGAGCGGAGGAGCTCCCGGACCACATCCACTGCAGGGAATTGGTGCAGGTTTTGTTCCCTCTATTCTTGATACGAAGCTGTTGGATGGTATTATTAAGGTGAGCAAAGAAGATGCATTTACCTTTACCAAAAGAGCAGCTAAGGAAGAGGGTTTGTTTGTAGGAATATCATCAGGCGCTTCGCTTGCAGCTGTAAATCAGAAACTTAACGAAATTCCAAAAGGATCGAGAATACTAACATTCAGCTACGACACTGGTGAAAGGTACCTGTCTGTTGAAGGATTGTTCTGATTAAACATAAATAAGGATTGGCAATTTAGTATATGATTTTTTAAAACGCGTGAAAAGTTTAATTTTGCGGCATAAAACTTTTATTGTATAATGCCAATAAATATTCCCAATAACCTTCCGGCAATATCCATATTAAAAAACGAAAACATTTTTATTATGGATGAACAGCGGGCATCGCATCAGGATATTCGCCCGCTCAGAATTGCATTATGCAACCTGATGCCTCTGAAAATAGTAACCGAAACAGATTTTATAAGAGTTCTTTCAAATTCTCCCCTTCAGATAGAACTCGAGTTTTTTTATATGGATAAACACGATTCGAAAAATACTGCCAAAGAACATCTTAATATTTTTTACAAGACATTTGATCAGATAAAAAATAACCGTTACGATGGATTAATAATTACAGGTGCACCTGTTGAACATCTTGAATTCGAACAGGTTGATTACTGGAATGATATTTCAGCAGTATTGGAATGGAGTAAAACAAATGTTACAAATACACTTCATATCTGCTGGGGAGCACAGGCAGGTTTATATTATCATTATGGAATTCAGAAGTATCCCCTGAAACAAAAACTTTTCGGAGTATTTGAACACAATATTTCAGATAATAAATTACCTCTTTTCAGAGGATTTGATGATACTTTTGCCACCCCACACTCACGATATACGGAAAACAGAATTGAGGATATCAGGAATCACCCTGATCTGATGCTGGCTGCATGGTCAGAGAAAGCCGGAGTTCATGTTGTTATTTCGAAAAACAACAGACAGATATTCGTTACAGGCCACTTTGAATATAATTTAAATACTCTTAAAGATGAGTTTGAACGAGACCGGAATAAGGGACTGAGTATTGATTTACCTGAGAATTACTATCCTGAAAATAATCCTGATGCCAAGCCATTGGTTAAGTGGAGGGCCAATGCCAACCTGTTCTTTATAAACTGGCTTAACTATTATGTTTATCAGGAGACACCATATGACTGGATATAGTACTCCTAATTCATACTTATTTTTAATTATCTCCCCGAACATTTTCTGAATGAACCTGTTGTATATATAATATATATCATTTAAAATATCAAACAATGGAAGAGAACCTGAAAAGACTTAAAGAAAGATTAAACCAATTTTCAGGTGCTGTAATTGCATTCTCAGGAGGCGTTGATAGTACCTTACTTGCAAGAGTTGCAAAGGATGTTTATGGAGACAAACTGCTATTAATAACTGCCACATCAAGTACATATCCTTTCTATGAACTAGATGAGGCCAGATCGCTTGCTTCACTTCTGAAGATCAAACACAGAGTCATTGTTTCTGAAGAGATTGATATACCAGGATATTCAGATAATCCTCCGGACAGATGTTATTACTGCAAAAGTGAACTCTTTGGAAAGATTAAATATATAGCAGATTCAGAGGGTTTTGAAGTGGTTCTTGATGGAAGCAATTCTGATGATCTTAGGGATTTCAGACCAGGAATGAAAGCTAAACAGGAGAAAGGTGTCATCTCTCCTCTCGCAGAGACTGGTTTTACAAAAACCGACATTCGGGTATTATCAGCAAAATATAATCTACCAACTGCATCCAAACAATCCTATGCATGCCTTGCCTCAAGATTTCCTTATGGCGAAAAGATTACCAAAAATAAGCTTGACAGGCTGGCAATAGCTGAATTTGAAGTCAGAAATCTTGGTTTTACCCAATTCAGGATAAGAAGTCACGAAAATCTTGCCAGGTTTGAATTTATACCTGATGAGATGAACAAAGCCTGGGATATGAGAGGTAAACTTACAGAAATATGCAAAAGATCGGGATTCAATTATGTTACAATTGACTTAGATGGCTACAGGACAGGTTCGATGAATGAAGTTCTGACTGAATCTGAAAAAAAGAATTTCATTAATAAGTAATACCTCAGGAATTTCATTCATCGAACAGGTAGAGCTGCCTCTCATCATCAGCTTCCGAGTCAAGATTTGAAATTGTCACCCCCATTAATCTTATCCTGGTCCCTTCCAGTTTTAAAGTTTTGCGTATTGATGTCACCTCTCTGTGAAGTGTATCAAAATCACTGATATAATGCTGAAGTGTTTTACTACGTGTTATCTGTTTGAAGTCGGAAAATTTAATTTTCAGGGTTATCGTTCGTCCTGATGTCTCTGCAGATTCCAATCTTTCTATCAGCTCTTTCTCAAGCTTGTACAACTCTGCAATGATTTCAAAAGTGGTTGTAAGATCCTTTTCATAAGTCAGTTCAGTACCTACTGATTTCCTTTCCTGATCAGTTTCAACAGGGCGTTCATCTTTCCCTCTTACAATATCGTAGAAGAAGACACCTGCTTTTCCGAAATTTCTTACAAGCGATACCATATCCCATTTTTTCAGATCAGAGCCTTTATGAATTCCAAGCTGATGCATTTTTGCTGCAGTAACTTTTCCGATGCCATAAAACTTTTCCACAGGCAGTTCTTCGATAAATTTCTGAGCAGCTTCAGGCCGGATAAGGAACAACCCATCAGGCTTATTAATCTCGGAAGCGATCTTAGCCAGGAACTTATTTACAGAGATTCCTGCAGAAGCTGTAAGTCCTGTCTTTTGTTTAATCTCACATCTGATCTTTTTTGCTATAATAGTTGCTGAGCCAATTTTTTGTTTATCCTCTGTCACATCAAGAAATGCTTCATCCAGTGAGAGAGGTTCTATTAAGTCGGTATACTCCCTGAATATATTCATCACCTGCGATGACACTTCACTATATCGTTCAAAATTATGTTTAACAAAAATAAGATCAGGGCATAACCTTTTTGCAATAACAGAAGGCATAGCAGACCTTACCCCGAACTTTCTGGCTTCATAACTTGCTGCTGCCACTACACTTCTCTCCCCGCTCCCGCCAACGGCAACAGGTTTGCCTCGCAGATCAGGATTATCGAGCTGCTCTACTGATGCAAAAAATGCATCCATATCGATATGGATTATTTTTCTCAAAGAATATTATTAAATACGGAGAGGGCGTTGAAAAAGTTATCTTTCTCTTTTCCACCCCTAAATCCCCCAGGGGGGACTTATTAAAATCCAACAAATTATGAAGCCCCCCTTGGGGGGTTTGGGGGTAAAAACAGACTTTTTCAACAACCAATGCGACCCGGATTGCAGGAAGAAAGGTGGGTGGATTTATATTCACCTGATAACTGTACAAACTTTCTTCCATTTATTGGTTTTGCCGGTATCATCATAAAGAGTTATAAAAACGATATATATTCCTGTTCTGACCATAGTGCCATCATCTGCAGTTCCGTCCCATATAAGTGATGCTTCAGGACCGGCAAGAAGGTTTGAAGCTACCTTTTTAACATAATTTCCCGTTTCATCAAAAACCGTTACTGAGATAATATTGCCATTTCCTGTCAGGTTGAAATTTATTACAAGGAAATCTTCATTTCCATCATTATCAGGAGAAATCTTTGAAGATGAAAATGATACTTTATCAGATTCTGCAGTTATTTCTGCTAATACCGAATTAGGAGCACCGGGAGTGCCCCATCCGGAGCTTTCAGCAGCAGAGTGCCAGTTAACTGCCTCTTCTGATTTCAGACACGGACCTGTTTTCTCGAGCGCTATACCTTCAAATCCTGATAGCAGGGAATAGTGCATCTTTTCATTGTAAAAGACTTCATCTATCCTGTCCAGTTCCCTGTTATAAAGTATCAGGTGACCTTTATCATCAGACATTGAAGGTAAACTTCCTGTCTCAAAAATATTTTCCCTGTCAGAGGAAAAATACCTTTCTGTAACTTTTTTAATATCAGTTGTTATGGCATAGTAGGACCCGGGCATAATACATCTGTTTTCAATTGAAACCGGATAGATCTGTGATATAACTCCTGTTTCATCACTAACTGAAACCAGTTTTAGCCGGGAGACGTCTATAATGCTCCCGGAACAGTTAAATAATTCAATGTAATCCTGATCACCAGGTAAAGGATTAAAGAGCAGTTCGTTAAATAAGATATCACCCGTTTTAGCTTGCGATGGCAAACCAAAAGCAAAATTCTTCTCAGGCATCCGGTTGCCAGCGAAATCTGTGATGTCTCCTGAAATCTCAAGGTGATATATTTCTCCCCTGACAAGAGGTTCAGCTGCTTTGACTGTAAACTTTCGAAAGAGCGGATCGGCCGGATAAAGATCAGTAACCCCCTTTGCTCCGAGTTTAATACTTTTGATTATTGTGGAAGGGTTTAAAACTGTTTCGGAAAAGCTGACAGAAATTGTTACGCTGTCTTCGGGAAAAACATTACAAACACCAGAAAATGTATTATCCTGATTACTCTTAATAACAGAATTAACTGCACCGGGGGTTCCTCCCCTTCTTGAGACAGAAGCAGTCCAGTTCCCATCACAATAAAATGGGAATCCCGTATCTATCATCTCAAGGGACCAGCCACCATCTGATTTTAGCACATCGCCGTACCACCCGGAAGAATATTCCAGACCATGAACGAGAGTTCCCGAGCTGTCGGTCAGACATATAATCTTTCCTCCATCTGTCAGCGAAGGAAATTGTTTCAGTCCGGTTACCCTTCCGTACTTTTCAAATAACGGGACATCGGCTGACTGACATATTATCATGATCTCACCAGGTTTAATAATTGCCTCATTAAAGGGATAACTCTGATCCGATGATTTGAGTTTCCAGTTTTTAAGGTTAAATGGATAGCCCGTTCTGTTCATTATCTCAAGGTATTCCTTCCCGGGGAGAGAGACCTCGGGCAAAGGATCAGCCATAATTTCAGATATTACAATATCTCCGGCTTCCGCCCAAACAATAGAAAAGGGTAATTTAACATTCCGGCTGCAGTTAGCTGATTTGTCGCATATATTACTTATTATCAGATTGTTTATTGTCTTATTCACAAACACATCCGCAAATTCAACATCATATGTCAGAGCATTTCGCTTTTTAACAGATCTCACTTTGTTATTACCGTCATTCAGGGAAAAGTTCCCAGGAACCATAAATTCACCTTCAGGCTCTTCATTTAAAGTTATCTCAATGCTGTTCTTACCCAGAATTTTACAATCAGTAACAGCAGGCGCTTCATTATCTTCATAGAATGTGCCGTCAATAATAATATCGTCGATCCATAAGAGTCTGTCGCGAGTCGAAGAATATCTGTAAACAATCCCGAACCAAAGCGGACTGAATAATTCACTATCTGTCCCATAAGTTGTCCCCATCAGATTACCGTTCGGTCTGAAGACTGAAACAGTCCATTTTCCTTCCTGAGATCTTTCGACACATATTTTAACAGGTTCGGTTATTCCGACTGAGGATTGCCAGTTTATCCGGCAGTTGACTACTGTCGTTAAAATGCTTCCTTTGACTTTTATAAGACGAAGTGAATCATCACTCCCGCTGACATTTACTCCTATGGCAAAACCGTCCGTACCACCCTCAGACGAAAGTGTTGCGGGTTCTTTGTCGGACAGCAGGAATACAGCCCAGTTATTTGATGATGAAGGGTCATAACCATGCCTTACCACGAATGACCATCTTGCAACACCTTGCTCTGGGTGCAGGTTTTTTATCTGCAGGCCTATTCTGTCACTACCGGCATCAGGGTTATCAAAAGAGTGATGCAGAGAATATTTTCCTGAAATGGCTGCTGTCGAATCTGCATTCCAGCGACCACCAGTACTTTGTACCCAGTTGTTCAGGTTTCCCTGTTCGAAATTTTCCACAATCTGGCCGAATGCCGCAAATGGCATAAGCACAGCCAATAAAATAACTTTTTTCATGCAGCGCGACGAATTGAAAAAAAAGTTAATTTTGACAGTTTCAAAATCAAAGTAAATTTAAAAAAGAACACACAATATTCCAAACAAATTACTATGAAGACAGCTGTTGTAGGAGCGACCGGCATGGTTGGACGGACAATGATTAAAGTACTCGAGGAAAGGAATTTTCCTGTATCACAATTACTTCCAGCCGCTTCGGAGCGGTCGGTTGGTAAAGAGATCATTTTTAAGGGGAAGCCTGTTAAAGTAGTAAGCGTTATGGAAGCAGTGGAAGCCCGGCCTGAATTTGCGATTTTCTCGGCAGGGGCTTCAACTTCAAAAGAATGGGCTCCTGTTTTTGCAAAAAACGGTACCGTAGTGATTGACAACTCCTCCTACTGGCGTATGGATAAAACTGTCCCGTTAATTGTTCCTGAGATCAATAGTCACGTTATTAAGAAGGGTGACAGGATAATTGCCAATCCAAACTGCTCAACTATACAGATGGTCATGGCGCTGGCTCCTCTCCACAGGAAATACAAAATCAAGCGTCTTGTTGTTGCAACATATCAATCAGTTACGGGAACAGGAGTAAAAGCTGTAGCTCAGATGGAGAACGAAAGGCAGGGGATAAAAGGTGAGATGGCTTATGCACATCCAATAGATAAAAACTGCTTCCCGCACGGAGGTTCAT
>Ga0208980_10001184_pt1 | contig 15608 bp, 17 predicted proteins | sample WetSurMetagenome_3_FD_187993 | JGI IMG/M metagenome (GOLD analysis project Ga0208980, IMG submission 187993) | Wetland microbial communities from Twitchell Island in the Sacramento Delta, sample from surface sediment Aug2011 Site A1 Bulk (version 2) | ecosystem: Environmental > Aquatic > Marine... | reverse complement strand
TCCGGTGGGAAAGTCACGCCTGTCAGTTATGATGCTGTCCTTAAGAAGGATCAGGGCAGGAAGAAGAATGTGCACTTATGTGCACATTCGGAATAGCAGTACGCCAACCGTGTCATCATTAACGATTACACAAGGTCGAGTCTTTTGAATTTAAGCCCCTATTGTGGGATCCAGATTAATTACCCATATCTCCCCTTGTCTCATTTAAAATCCTCCCCGTCCAGAGAGGTAAAGGCAACGAGGTCGGTATTCTGCCGGTATTCATCAACCATAGAACGCGCTATTTCCTCAACTCTCTTTCTCTGCTGAGATTCCCGGTAGGCTTCGAATGCCTTGACAATAAGCTCAGACTGTGACAGAGCGAGTTCTGTGGCAAGGCTTTTGATAGCCCTCGAATAACCGCGCGGCAATGAAACAGTTATGCGATCATGCTGCTTTGAAATTGTAACCATGGCAGTCCTCCTTTCTCCGGATTATTGTATATCTTTAATAACATATAAATTAACATATATTAATATGCTGCTAAATAAGCTAATAGTTATGCAAAAATGGGGTTGCCAGTATATTTGCAACACTTTTCTGATAAAATTTCTTTTTTAGCTATAGACAATTACGTCGTTTTTTATCAAAGGCGTGGTGCAGGAAAATTGCTGCGTCTATGAGCGGGACCGGCAATCCACAATCAAGTCTTGAAAAGGTAGATCATCCCAGCCTGAGCAGGAAGTCCCCGCAGGGCTGTATCGTAATACCGTGGCGGGGTGGCGATAGTCTATCCATACCGTTAAATGCTGGGCTACCAATCCCTCCAGGGCCTGACCTGCTTTTTCTTCCGACCTGTCGAGCGGCCCGGACGGGCGCAGAGCATTGAAAACCCCGGTATCGAAGAAATAGAACTTGGGATGTTGTGCAGAATATGGAGTTGCTTTTTCCATATTCGGTCTAATTATGGAAACAGTGATTCCAAATTATTAAATTGAATGCAAGCTCAAACTCACCTGGCGGTAGAAATCTGTTACTGATATCAACGAATATGGCGGGATAATTCTATCGCCTCAGGAATGAGCGCGGTCGAATCGAGAGGACCAAAGCGGTTTCATTCAACTTATGGTAAATCAAGGCTTTCCTCTCTAACATCCCGAATTGAATATCCAATCGCCCCATAACCCTTAAGCCTTTTGTTATACATGCGTGTGAGCATGGGGACATTGACATCCACATAATCGTAAATCCGGACGACCTTCTTGTTATCATGAAGTCGGTGGAGGCGTCCGGCGTACTGTTGGAGCGTTCCACGCCATGAAATCGGCATGGCCAAGAAGAGAGTGTCCAAGCGAGCATCATCAAACCCCTCGCCTATATACCTGCCCGTGGCGATAAGAACCCTTTCTTCCCCATCGGGAATAGAAGCAATCTGTTCAGCCAAAGCCTTACGTTCCCTTTTCCCTGCTCCGCCTTTAAGCACAATAACATTCCTGGCAAACCCTTTGAGCCGCTCGGCAAACCCATCCACATGTTCTGTTCGCTCGGTAAGAAGAAGCGGAGAACAACCTTCTTCAAGGGCATTAAGAAGATCGTCAAATATGAGATCGTTTCTTTGTTTATCCCTCATCATGGCCGCATAAGCCGGCTGTATACCATCCTCGACTCCTTCGAGTATCCTGAAACTTGTATGCCGTGGGATAACCACATGCTCAAACGGCCTTTCATGTGCCTGTCTTCTGGCATCACCACGGAAACGGATCGGTCCGCACTGCATTATGATGATCGGGTGGTGGCCGTCTTTTCTAACAGGGGTAGCTGTAAGCCCTATAATATATTTAGCTTTGACCTGCCTTAGCACTTGTTCGAAACTGAAAGCTGAAACATGGTGGCATTCGTCAACTATGACCTGTCCATACTCAGCCACAATGTCTTTAACCACGCCCTTATGGTTCAGGCTTTGAATCATGCCCACATCTATGATGCCAGTTATATTGCCGCGTCCGCCTCCTATCCTGCCTATAGAGTCTGTATTCAAAAACGACTTCAGCCGCTCATGCCACTGATCCATAAGAAGCCTTCTATGCACCAAAACAAGCGTGTTTACTTTGCGCTCTGCAATAAGATATGCTGCTATTATTGTCTTCCCGAATGCAGTAGGTGCGCTCAAGACCCCGATATTATGCTTCAAAATCTCAGAAGCAGCTTCTTTCTGAATAGAGCGAAGCTCACCGTTGAAATCAGTCTCAATCGGTATTCCTGAATACTGCTCATCCTTGATATTGGCTTTGATGCCGTGGACCTTTAGAAGCTCAAGCGCCTCATCCAAAGAACCCCGAGGTAGCCCTATATGTTTGTCAAAGTCTTCGGCGCAGGATATAATCCTCGGCTTGCCGTAAGTTGATAAGCGCATGGCCTGAGTCTTATAAAACTCGGGGTTCTGAAAGGCCGCCAGGCGGATAAGTCTGTTGACCATCCCTGCGGGTAGGCCACTTTTTTCGATATAGACCATGTTTCCTACAACAATACTGACTTTTTCAGGGAAAGGCCCCTGAATCGTCTTTTCTACCTTTCTGCCTGATGGTGGAAGTGTCCACGGATCTTCATTTCCCTCTTCTGTAAGGCTCATTCGCACGCCGATAATTTTCCCTTTGCGCTGGGCGTCATGAACGATTGCTTCAACCTCCTCTTTTTGCATTTTCCTGATGCTTGAGAGAAAAGACCATTGATTAGGGTAAGGATTGAAGTCCCTATCGAGGAAAAGGGAGTGCCCCTTTTCTCGCGGTACGCGCTGAAGCGGAAGAGCGATAAGACTGCCGAAGCCTCCTTTTGGCATGGTGTCCTGGCTTGGAAAGAACCTATCGTAGGAATCAAGGCCCAACTGAGGATACCTTTCCATTGTATGTGTAAGAACAGCCGAGCCGAGCTTCCGGGCCAGTACCGCCTGGATAGGGGAATCGAAAAATATCCAGATGTGACCTCCGTTACCTGAGCGGGAGCGTTCGAGTGCCGCTGGAATACTCAGTTCCTCACAGGTCTTAAGAAATGCACCGGCATCTTCTTTCCATGTGGCTTTGTCGAAATCCGCAGCTAAAAACCAGCAGGTTTCATCGGGAAGAATCGGGTAGACTCCCACGGTGCGCTTTCCTATAAGATGGAGCTGGATTACATTATCTGTTACAGAAAGAAGTTCCCGGTTTTCGCATTCTGAGCACCTAATCTGTGGTTTGTCGCAAAGCGGTCGTTTCCATTCGTTAGCGCAGGCGGGAGCATAACCGGATTTTCCGGTTCTTGCTTCCCATCTCATGGGATAGACGTCTTCTCGCCCACGAAAGAGACTGCGAAAGAGAACAATCTTTTCTTCGGGGGATAAGCCTTCCGCCAAAGGGGCATTGGGCTTTTCTTCCGGGATGGCCATAAGCGACCTGAGCCTCTTGTTTTCTTCTCTCAGCCGAGAGCACTCTTCGAGAGCTGCCTTCAGTTGGTTTGCGATATCTTCAGATGTCATAAATTCATCAATTTTTTGTTACTTCTATCAGGTTTTTCAAACCCTGACAGGTCTTATAAATGTTCACAAAACACATATTTTGAACATCCTGCTTCCATATGCGGCAGTGGCTTTACAATAGCATTGGTCTACACACTACTTACAGGCCAGTTCGGCTTTCCGATCCGTCTGGGAATAAGGGTGTATTGCTTTGGCCTCTTTGCTATACCGCCTTTTTGCTTCTTCAATATCATACAGCGATTGCAGGTTCATCCAGAACTCGGGGCCAGTATTCAGGAAGAGCCCGATCTTGATAGCAGTTTCAGCTGTGATGCCACGGTTCCCTCTAATAATCTGCCCGAGCCGTGTCGGGGATAGGCCCGTTTCCTTGGCGATCCGGTACACAGATATTCCCATCGGTACCAGGAACTCTTCCTGTAAAACCTCTCCCGGATGAATGTTCTTTAAGTGTCTCATCATTACTCTCCTTTTAATGATAATCGGTTATCTCAACGTTATAGGCGCTTCCATTTTGCCATTCAAAGCAAATACGCCACTGGTCGTTAATGCGAATGCTCCACTGCCCTTTCCTATCTCCCTTTAAAGCTTCGAGTCTGCTGTTTGGCGGTACTCTCAACGTTTCAAGTGTTACCGCAGCCGCAATCATTCTAAGTTTTCGTCTTGCCAGGTTGTGAAGATTCGTGGGGAGCTTGATCTTCTTTGAGAACCTTCCGAGCCATATTAATTCCGTTTCCTCGTCCCTGAAAGACAATATCATATAACGATATTATCATTAATCGATAATAAATGGCAATATATGAAAATTTGGGTCGGATGCAGCCTAACTATAAAATGAACTGAGAGAGCTTGGCTAAAGGAGCTTTAATAACCTTGGTGCTGTGAGGAAATCTTTCATTGCATCACGGCGTATTAATATTTCTACCATATATCAGTAAATCTCCAGTTTCAGGATTCTGCGCGATTGTATCAATTCTTTTTCTCCCTACGGGATATGGAGAATCGTCCAGTGAATGAACAACTATAGGTTTTAGCCCTCGTCCCGCATATTCAAGTGTTCTGAATAAATAACCCATGAACGATCCCGAATAGCGATAGCAACGTACACAGCCCTCAATGCGCTTTTGAATTAAATACTCATATCCCTTCCAACGAGAAATTTTGGGATGATGTTCAATCCACTCATCAATGGTGAACCTGACCAACTTAATAATTTCCTGTTTGGCTGTCACATTTCCTTTTTGAGCAATTCTTACCAGCGCAATACTAATAATATCTCGTATAGAATTATTATCTTTATCCTCCGGGGTCAGAAAAGTATAAAGATTTTCCTCGTATTTACAAAGAATAATTTTAACCTCGCTCTTATTTCGATAGAGTTTTGTTCCTTTACGCCGGGATGTAATCCACTTTCGTTGAAACTTACGATCCAAAGCACGGGTAATTCTGTCCCAATCTATACCGCCACTTTCTCTTCTTATGTTCTTCTGAAAATATCGATAAACATGTGGAGTGCATCCTCGTATCCAGGAACTATTGAATGTATTGGGTCGTGTCTCTATCAGTAGTTTGTTTATAGTTTTAACAGCAGAATCAAAATCCATTATCTTAACTTATAGCAAAAACCCCAGTCATTGAAGAAGGATTGTGTTCACTTATTTCTCAAATAGAAGATTTTCGGGATAATACTTAATATCGGGGCCTATTTTTGCAAGTACTTGGCTTACGATTATTTGCATTTATGCTTATCTGTAAAGCTTTTAAAGGCTTATTTGAGATGCGTAACGGAAATATCCAGAGCAATTTTAATAAGCATCTTACACTCCATTTTAGAAATATTAGGTTATCTGCTTGATAGTATGGACTTTTTTAGCTATTTCAGGCCCCGATATTTAGTATTATCCCAGATTTTCGTTCAAGAAGTGACATTTTTTGTTTAAGAAGTTGACTTTTGTTCATTATTTTGCTATGTTCATATTAAATGAACATAATAATTAAGTGGACAACCTATGGACAGAAACAATAGAGATACACAAGAAGAAATCTTTCACCTTGCCATCGAGGCGTTTCGAAAAAACCTCCAGGTCCAGATCGAGATTGAGATTTTAGCTCAGGAGCCTGCCTGTGCAATAGGATTTCGACCAGATCGGCGAATAAAGATGATGGTGCAGGGGAAGGCCCTGGATTATTATACCGAAATAAAAACAACCATTACGAAACCATACAAGCTCTTAGCGCTTATGCACAAAGAGAAACTCAATTACCCTCTTCTATTGGTCACAAAATATGTAAATGCGCAGATGGCAGAGCAGTTTAGGATTGATGGCGTAGAATTTATCGACACAGCCGGTAACGCCTTTATAAACCAGCCGCCAATATATATTTTTGTAAAGGGTAACAGACCCCCGGAGAATGTCAGAAAAGCTCCACTCAAAAGAGCATTTAAACAGGCAGGTCTCAAAATCATTTATGCTTTCCTGTGCAACCCGGGCTTTGAGAATAAGGCGTACCGGGAGATAGCTGCTGCTACAGATGTAGCCCTCGGTACAGTCGGCTGGATTATGAAAGAACTAAAAGACCTTGGCTTTCTTCTAGATATGGGGAAACGAGGGAATAAACTGACAGAGAGAGAAAATCTGTTTCAAAGATGGGTTACAGCTTATCCAGAACAATTGAGACCAAAGCTAATACTCGGGCATTATAAAGGCGAACATGGATGGTGGCAGCAGAAGAAACTGGAGCCGCTAACAGCACAGTGGGGCGGAGAGATTGCCGCTGAAAGGCTCACACATTATCTCAAGCACGAAGTCATCACAATATATACAACGGCTCAGCAGCTTAATCAGTTATTGCTCGGTAACAAACTCAGAAAAGATCCTGAAGGAGATGTTGAAATCCTCGAAAGGTTCTGGAAGCCAGGTGCTAAATTGGAATATGAAGACCTTGTGCACCCGATCCTCGTTTATGCAGACCTCCTGGCAACCGGGAATCAGAGGAACATAGAAACAGCGAAGATAATCTATGAGCAACATATCATTCAACTTATCAGGGAAGATTGATCAACAGACCATAGAAGCCCTTTCTATGGTAAAGAGGATTGCTGATTCTTTGAGCATTCCGTTTTTTGTGGTTGGCGCTTCCGCAAGGGACTTCATTCTTAAGTATTGCTACGGCATCGAAACCCCGAGGATGACGAGAGACATCGATCTCGGAGTTGAAGTTGCGAGTTGGGAGCAGTTCAACCAGTTAAAGGAAGCATTAATAGCAACGGGCAAATTCTCTCCTTCAACTGAACAACAAAGGCTCAGCTTCGATTCCGTCATAATCGATATAGTTCCCTTCGGAGCTATTACTGATGAAAACAGGCAAATCAGTTGGCCGCCGGAGCATGAGATATTTATGAGCATGGTTGGATTCAAGGAGGCTTATGAATACTCAATTACGGTCAGGCTAAGCTCTGATCCTGAACTCAACATTAAGTTGCCAACCTTGCCAGGTCTGGCGCTCATGAAAATCATTTCCTGGAAAGAGAAATATCCTGAGCGGAAGAAAGATGCTGAGGATCTGTTGCTGATTATGCAGAAATATGAAGAAGCCGGCAATCTTGACAGGCTTTACGACAAAGAACAAGACCTGCTGCAGGAAGAACATTTTGATACAAGATACGCCAGTATCAGACTGCTTGGCCGGGATATAGCAAAGATTGCCGATCCAGAAACACTGAACATCATCAAGATCATTTTAAACAGTGAGACAGAGGAACAGTCTCAATACAGATTGGTCACTGATATGATCAGAGGCTCTCTCACATTTGATCGTCATTTCGAAGAGGTATTGCTTGAGGTTGAAAAACTGAGAAAAGGGATTGACGAAGCTGGCAAAAAATAAATCATTAACTTCTTAAATACACAATATGAGCTTATGGATCAGACCGGTATTTCTAACAGAATTTTGTCATATTCAACATGGGGAACGATTCTTTTCTTATTATCATCCTTAACTGGCTCAACAGTGACCAGTCCAATATCAACCAGCATCTTTAAATCTTGATTCACATTCTTTAGGTCCCGACCTAATAGTTTTGCCAGCGCATAAACTGAGTTGGGTTCTTCTTCTTTAATCACTTTCAATACGGTTAATCTTTTATTAGTTAAAACTTTCCTCATGGCATCTATTGATTCAAAATAGATACCACTTCTCTTTTCAACCTTTTCTCCATGCTGCAATTTGTCCCAGACATTTGCAAATTCATGCAGACTCTCTTTAAGAGGTTTAATCCCTATCTCAATCTTTCTTGTTTTCATATCTTAGCACTTTTAGCTTTTTCCAAATCTATCGAAAAATCGGTTAGCAAAGTCCACATGCCCTTAATTAATCTTGACCATCGTATGAGTCCAAATACACCTGAAGTTTGTTAAATAGTCGATCAAGTTCCATTTTGAGTTTCTTATTTTTCGTATGATTCGCCTCGGCGGCTACATAGCCCTGAACCTCCTCTATATCATCGAGGGACATATCGACTATGACACCTTTACCATCGACAACCTCAACCTTTGCAAAGTCAGGATCACAAAATGTCTCATCACGAATGAGATCACGTTCACGAATGGTTAGTTTGACAGGCAGTTTTGTACCGTATGGAATCTTTTTTCTTTTCATATTTTACAAACAAAGCAAAAGGGCGGAGACAATGTCACAATGAGATTAGGCGCTCCTGAAAACAGGATTGATATTTTTTGTCCTGACGCCCCGGCAAAATAATCTCGAACCCGGTATTTGGACCCGTGATCATTGTTCCACCCGATTATAATATTCACATTTTGAACGCTTTTGTCAAAGACCGCTCAATAGGCTTCATAGACCCTTTTGCGTCCTCTTTTTAGTTCTACAACTTATCGAGCAGCTTCATCAGGTTCCGCTTGGGTTTGTGCCGCAGGCGGAGATTTGCGAGATAACTCTGGAACTCTGCCGGTTTACCCAGGCGCCCCATCAACTCATGGATTTTCACAACCATCCGGAACGCTTCTGTATAGGCTACATTATTCTTTTGTTCGATAACCGGATCCACAAGACGCTTGTAAACATCCACAGCATCGGAAGGATGCTCCTTCTCCCGAAGCCTGGCAAGTTCCAGCCAGAGGCGGTCGCTACAGCCTCCCGCCATGGCCTCCGTCCATGCGGCATCACCCTCTTTTTCCCAGAGGAAAATTTCCACCAGCTGCGAATGGTCGGGCTTGAAATGCCAATAGCGTACATGGGGATTTTTCTTTTCTCCTTCAATCTCCTTCCGCAGATGGGCCAATGCGTCTTCACGGGCCGGTTCGACCCGCTTGATCTTCCTCGCGTACTCCATGAGCTTTTTATATTGTTCAAGATCGGTCTGTTCAGCAAACTGTACCCAGTAAAGACCGTATGCTTCATCATAGCGCTTGCGACGATGATATTCTCCGGCAACAAAATCACGCAGACGGTTGTCCTGGTTTTTGGGAAATGAAGAGAGGCCTTTCTCCGCCCAGACAAGGGCTTCTTCACGGCGTCTTGCTTCTTTGCATATTTCGGCAATACTCAGATAAGAATAGGGATGTGACAGGTCGCGTTTTTTGACAGCTATCAACGCATCCACATCTCCATCAGCCTTTGCGAGAGACTCCATAATACTGGTTATGCGAAAGCGCTTACCGGAATAACCGGTATCACGGCTACCCGGCCCTTTTTCCTCAACCCCTGACCATTCTTTTTCAGCAAGACGACGGTACTCAGCCAGTCCAGGCTTCCCGAGTATCGTTTTATAAACCTGAGGCGCATCATAGAACAAGTCCAGATCACAGTCCATCATCTCAAACTCGAAGAGACGCTTCGCAAGATCAACCAGGTCAGGTTTGGCTGCCTTGCAGGCCGCCAGGTGAAGCGCCCCCAGACGCTCGCAGATGTCGCCAAAGTGGCCGTCTGAATCATCCACGTCGCCAATCGCCAAAGCCGCCTGCTCAAAGGAATATTCACAGAGGGGGATAGCCTCTTGTGCGAATCCTTCCTTTAAAAGGCGCTCTATACTGTCTATCGCTTCGCCAATGCCGTCGGCATATTCATACATGTCGTTATAATGGATGAAACCGGAGGTATGGAAAGCGGCTCTGATCGCCCTACGATAAGCTGTGATATCGATACCGCCGGCATTCTCTTTGGCAATCTTAAGCGTCAGGTTTTCACGAAGATGGCTGTCGGTTTTTACCTGATCCATTAGCATGTCGAGGATAAGCTTTGACCCCTGTCCCTCCAGCCATGTGCGGATATCTTTCAGTGAAATTTCCTTATAAGGTACAGACGTGCGTATTGATGATTTTCCGGTTGCTCTTTCCTCCGCTCCGATAATATTTGCTTTTGCTATCCATGCCAATCCCAGCGCCACGCAGTGCTTGCAGAAATCACCGTCACGGCCTACGGGGCAGGTGCAGGAGTGATTAAGGCGAGCCTTACCCTGCGGCGCGGCAACAATTTTGAGGCGCGTCTCGTAAGTATGCGAACCATGGACCTTGGCCGAGATTACACCGGTTTTCTCAGTAATCGGCCCCACCAAACCACTCTCGAAGTAATTCTCACCACGGCCGAACGAGCGGTTTCCGGCAAGGGTTTGAAGATTCTGTCGTGTGATTATTTCCTTAAGCTCAGTCAATTGCGTAGTTCATGCACCCATCAGAAATATTCTTTATTTGCCATGTTTTTTTTCTGTATCACGCTTTTTCAACTCTTTATACATACCTGAACCTTCAGCCTGTTCCGGTTCTATAAGACGAACAGTAAAATTATAGTGTCTATTCCTCAGCCAGTTTTCTATAGTGTCTATGACCACCTGTCTGGAGAATGGTTTGTCAACCATAATAACCCATTCGGGCTGTCTTTTCCCTCTTTCTTCTTCATCAAGATCTAATTCTTTTTGACTAATGACAGTCCATGTCCATTGCAGGCCACATCTGTTGTTTATGTAGTCCTGATAGACATCTACAGACCATGCTTCCTCTCCTTCTTTGATGTCCTCAAGATAGTAAATATCCAAAATCACCTGGTTATTCTCTCCGAGCTCATCAAGTGCATTTATTATTTGCTCGCTGCTAACAAATGCTTCGATTGCTTCTAATGGGGTATCAATTCCTTCAAACTCGAAGTCCCGAAGAAACCATTTTCTCTCAGGATCGCTTTTGTCTTTCTTATACAGCTCCTTGCCGTACCAGGCGTATAAATTTTCCAGAAAATTGATAGTTCGGTTTCGCTTCATCACATCGGCAAGATGTTTTTTATTCGCCGAACGATGCAGCAAGAGAAGTTTTTTCTATGCCGAGGGTCCCCAGAAGATTTTTAGCCTCTTCCATATTTCCAGCTGTTCCCACAAGAATGCCGTGGTCCACTGCGGCATAGACATGCTGCCCTGTAAATTTCTGGCACGAATCGCAATAGAGCCCTGCTTTAACCAGCCGTATATCGTCTGGTTCTGAAATACAATCGCCTACCCGGTAGGTATTTAAATAAGGGTAAAAATCCTTCACCTGTATAGATTCTATCCTTCTGCCGCAAGTGGAGCAATGGTATTTTTTCTCCAAAATTATCGTGTCAAATAATCCCATGCTTTGACCTCATTAATGTCTGCTATTCTTTGATAGAAATCGGTCACTTTAGAGACCTGTTAAGAGTGAATCAGGCACGTTCCCAAATATGTCCCTTTTTTCGCTGGTATATTTTAGCAAATTTATGATTAATGTATAATTAATTTAATCAATGGTAAAAATCGAACAGATAAAAGGGCTGTATAAATTTGAACCCAAATACACCTTCTCGCAGCTCGAACAGAATTTGCCGCGGAAATTTGAGGCAAAAATACAAGACTCCGGACTGTATAAAGCAGTTAGAAGGCTTACCGATAAAGTTTACCCTACTGAAGAAAGCAGCTATGAAAAGAAATGGTTCGACTTCTATCTGCCGCTCAAACGGAGGGGTTATTTTATTCTCGTGCCGCTGGGAATAGTTCTGTATGACAAAAGATTTTTTTTGGCATTTCCGCATTCAAATGTTGAAGTGCTCACCGGCAAGGAGAAGAACGAGTTTTATCTATGTTTGATACAGCAGACCGCGGAGTTTTCCCAAATACTCAAGAAAGATCCATGGATTGTCGCAAAGGCGATACCGCTTGATATTAGAACAGGGCGTGTGCTGGGGAAATATGTCCTGAAAGACCTGTTACCTATTGAGAAAAAGGAAGAGCTATTGAAGCTATATGGAGACTATGTTAAAAGGGGGAAAAAGTCGTGTGGTGTCTCTCTTAGCGATTATCTGAATGCCGCTGCCCTTTGCTACAAGGCTGCCTTTGGCAGTAAGACCAATGGTTTGACTGCCGAACAGATGTACAGGAAATGGGCTGACGGTAGAGATTGCGGCATGCTCCGCATAAAAAATAAGAAAAGTAAAAAGGACTTCAGTCATTGGTTAAACGCCGAATCACATTGCGGAGGCCATCCCTTTGAAATAGTATTCAGTTGGCACGGCCATGGCATCCATCTGTTTCCACCAGGCCTGAACAGTCCCTATTTTACTTTGAGAGTTACGAATTACATGTATGCATTGGCTTTCCTCGAAATGGTTAAGGCGTTGATTAAAAACAGGATACCGTTTAAAGCCCATAAACTCGAAAGTGTTATCGATTATCTGTCTGGTGAAAGTTATTTTACCGTCAATACATATGCCGAGCACTGGATTTTCTATTCCCATGAGGATCGAAAACTTTTGAGACATATAGAATGGGACGAGCCCAAGATATTGAGATGGAAATAAATATCGGTAAGCTTTATTCACGAAAAAAGCGAAAACACTTTAGCTATACCAACATGATGCTATCTATTTTTCCCCGGAATGTTTTTCCCGGACAGCTATATTCTTAAGGTATATTTTCATTCTCTTTATAAACTTTTTTGAATCTTGTACAACCTTTTCCGCTGTTTCTTTATCGATTATAATTTTAGCTGTATAATCGGCTTCTTCTCTTTTCTTTCTTACATAATCAAAAATCTTCCCATATTCAATTTCAATAACCTTACTCTTTATAAAGTACTGGTTGAAGGCAGCCTCGACTCCGGAGTGCTTTGATCTTTCGAGTTTCTTTGTTAGTAAAACAGCGGTTGCAATGCTAAACAAAGCATAATAAGACCTGTTGACTGCAGCCCTGTATCTTTTGAGCGATAACAGTTCTTCAGCAGTTTCAACATCCTCTTCGGCCTTTTCTAACCGAACTTTAACAAGTTCCCTGGTGTTTTTGTCCAAAGGTCAATGCCATCCTTACAGATATTCCTATAAAAAGGATCTCTATTTTTTTTATACCAATCGAATGTGCTGTTATCCATAACAAGTGGTGACAATACAACATTATTCTTAATCATTATTTCATAAGCAGACATGCTTATTTTATCCTTTATTTTTGTATTGCTGTCTGATACGATTATAAGAATATCAGCATCAGATTCTTTATTGTATTCTCCCCGTGCAGCAGAACCAAATAATACAGCATTTAATATCTTTGCATTATAATATTTCCTCAACAACTTCATATAATCGTCAATAGCCTTTTTCAAATTTCTATTCATAAATCTATAAACCCTTTCATTATGAGGCAATTACCAATAAAACCATAAGTAAGGTCACATTATTGAAACTGCTCTATTATGCTGGCTTGTTCAATATCTTTTTTAAAGAAGGATTCCAGAGCTTGAATGACAGCCAATGTACCCTTACTTATAAATTTATTAATAAATGCTGTATAAAATTATACAGCATTTATCTTTTCACTACAATGATTCACTCAATAGATTGACAACACGTAAAGTACGTGTTACTTTTTAATACAGATGGTTTGGCAGGAAAAATGAAACAAAATATTACTTTGAGCCTGGACAAGGAACTGATAAATAAGGGTAAGGTTATGGCATCTAAAAGGGGAACTTCGCTGAACCGACTTTTAAGTGACTTTCTCAAGCAGATTATTACTCAGGAAGAATTTTATGAATTATCAAAAAGAAAGGCTTTTAGTCTCCTTGATAAAGGGTTTCATCTTGGTGGCAAAATAACCTCTTCACGTGATGAACTTCATGAACGATAAGTTCTTTCTTGATACAAACATCTTAATATACGCCATGATCTTGATGCAGCAGAAAAACATCGTATTGCCCTTCAGATCATTAAAGACTTATGGGTAAAAAGGACGGGTGTGTTAAGCACACATTGAGGTGGCACAACAATTTCCAGATTCAAACTATGATTGCATGAGATATTTTATTGGCGATTTGCGTAACAAAGAGCAATAATATAAAGTATTTCATAAAAGGAGGGAACTAAATATGAAGACCTCAGTTATAAAAATTCCAGATGACATTTTGCTGGCATCACATATGACATCAAAGGATATTGCTGTTGAACTTGCCGTTCATTTATTTGAAACGGGCAAACTATCTATTGGGAAGGCTAAATCACTTGCTGGTTTGTCCCTCTGGGAATTTCAGCACCTTCTGGCAAGCCGTAAGATAGCTGTCCATTACGGAATAGAAGAATATAGGGAAGATTTGACATCCTCAGCGGCCTGAAGGCTGATGATTCCAAGAGGCTTTAAGCAGCAACTCTGGTTGGTTCCTGCTTCACAGAGAGGCCTGACAGCGCCAACTCTCCACAGGCTGACACGGCATGCCCTGCCGCCAAAATATTTATAGCTGCCACACGATCAGCATTCTCTGTGTAGCCGCAAACAATACATCTGAAAATTTGCCGGGTTTTTCTGTTGTCGGAGCAGATGTGACCGCACTGAGGACAGGTCTGTGATGTATACTGAGGTGCTATTGTAACAACTTTACCGCCTCTCCAAAGCAGCTTATACTCCAGCATCCGCCTGAACTCATACCAGCCCTGATCCAGTATCGCCTTATTGAGTCCTGTTTTAGTTTTCACATTTCTACCCGGGTTCTCAATAGTTCCCCTGGCAGATGCGCTCATATTGGACACCTTCAAGTCTTCCAGTACCACCAGAGCGTGGTTTTTGCTTATGGTTGTACTGGTCTTATGAAGGTAATCATTACGGGTATCGGCTATACGGATATGAAGCTGGGACACTACGGCTTTCTGCTTTTGCCAGTTCTGAGAACCTTTGCTTTTCCGGGACAGCTTTCGCTGTTCCCTGGCAAGTTTTCTCTCAAGTCTTCTAAAACTGTCCAAAGGCTGATAGAAATCTCCATCGGATAGTGTTGCAAACCGTTTGATGCCCATGTCTATGCCAACAGCAGAAGTTGAAGGATGCACAGGCTCAGCAACTTCTATTTCGGTCTGAACAGAGACGAACCAGTGCTTTGCCTTTCGGGAAATGGTAATGTTTTGAGGGTATCCTTCTATATCCCGGCTCTTATAGAAAGACACCCAGCCGATCTTTGGCAGATATATAGCGTCATTTACGATCTTAAATCCCTGTGGATATCTGAATGCATCATGAATACCCTTCTTTTTGTACTTGGGAAACCGTTTCGGATTTCTCTTGTCAAAGGCGTCTCTGAGAGCCCTGTCCAGAAACATCAGAGACTGTTGAAGTATCTGTGAGTGGGCATCCTCAAGGAAACTCGTTTCAGGTTCAGCTTTCCATTGCCTTAAGAGCGATGCCATCTTACTGTAGGACAGGCAACTCTCTTTATCGTCGAGGCGCCCTTTTTGAAGAGCAAGGGCTTTGTTCCGGACAAACCGGCAGCAGCCGGCAAATTGTTTGAGCCGGGTTTCGTGTTTCACATTGGTCTTTAGCCTGTACTTATATACCTTGCGTATTAGCACAGTAATATTATATATTTGGTCTGTGGCTGAATCAAGCAATATCAGGACTGGAAGACACTGCGTTTTCCTTCTGATTATGCATCTGGTATTTGTTGCCAAGTAAAGATGCTGTGCTTTCAGCAAACACGTTCTTAACACTAACAGAGGAATCTCCACCGCTGTGTGCAATGACTTTGAAGCGGAGCTTGTTGAGTTTGATGGGGAGAGAAATCACGTTCATCTTTTGGTTAACTATCCACCGAAGGTCTCCGTTTCCAGGATGGTCAACAGCCTGAAGGGTGTCTCC
>Ga0208980_10001182_pt1 | contig 15631 bp, 11 predicted proteins | sample WetSurMetagenome_3_FD_187993 | JGI IMG/M metagenome (GOLD analysis project Ga0208980, IMG submission 187993) | Wetland microbial communities from Twitchell Island in the Sacramento Delta, sample from surface sediment Aug2011 Site A1 Bulk (version 2) | ecosystem: Environmental > Aquatic > Marine... | reverse complement strand
CGAGGACATTATAAATATTAAACATCCCCGATATTTTCGTGTCCACCCGAAGGGTTTCCCCGGCTTTGAAAAGAATCTGAAACCTTGAGCCGATATCATTAAGCCGGATGTCAACTGCACGAACATCAGCCTCATAGTGTATGCCGTATGTGATCACTTCGCCCCGGTATCCTGATTGTTCAATGCCTTCCATAAGAAAAAGATCATCAGCATTGGCAACAACAGTACTGACGGATCCGAGAAGTTCGAGTTTTGTTTTTCTGATCGTCTCAAGGGTTTTGAAGCTCTCCAGATGGGTAGGATTGATATTCGTTAAGACTCCGAATGAAGGCACGGCAATAGTACATAGCTCTTGAATATCACCGGGAGCGCTTGCACCCATTTCGAGAACGACTATTGTGTCCGTATCCCTGATCTTTGTAAGACTTAAGGGAAGCCCGATCTGATTATTGAGATTCCCGGCATTTTTTAATGCCCCGTGTTCCTTATCAAGAACTGCAGCAACTAATTCTTTGGTTGTTGTCTTTCCATTGGAGCCTGTTATGGCGATAACAGGGAGGTCTCTCTTCATACGCATATGATGAGCAATATCCTGAAGCGCCCTGAGGGTATCATGAACAGCAATGATCGTCTTGCCCCGGACGGGGAATGCCTGTTTCATGTCGACAACAGCCCCGTTTCCTCTGTCCAGCGCCTTCTGCATATAGTCATGCCCGTCAAAGTTTTTCCCTCTCAATGCAATAAACAATTCGCCTTCCTGTATTGATCTCGAATCAGTTGAAACGCCGGAAAACGTTTCATGTCCGCGGGAAATGATCTTCCCCTGCGTCGCAGCGATGACATCCTTTATGGTTATAGTTTCCATAACCGTTCTTTCAGTGCAATTCACTTCGGTCATTCTCTTCTTTATATTCGTGGTATAATTTCAGCGCTTCCTCGATGACTTCCCTGTCGCTGAACCGGTATCGTTTTCCGTTGATTTCCTGATACTCTTCATGCCCTTTCCCGGCAATAAGGACAATATCGCCCTCTTTTGCCTTCTGTATCGCTTTTCTTATTGCTTCACGCCGATCGATTTCAATGATATAGTTATTCCCTGTCGCGCCGGCCTCTATATCCTTGATAATGGCAGCCGGTTCCTCGGACCTTGGATTATCAGAAGTGATAATTGCAAAATCACTGAGTTTCGTTGCGACTGCTCCCATGATCGGCCGTTTGCCACGGTCCCTGTCTCCCCCACAACCGAAAACGGTGATAATCCGGGGGATTGGATTCCCTTTACCTGCAACAGATTGCTGATCAAGAAGCTCCCGCGCTGTCCGGATCAACCGCTCAAGAGCATCTTCCGTGTGTGCATAATCGATAATGCAAAGGAATCCCCGTTCTGTTTCAACTTTCTCAAACCTGCCCCTGATATGAGATACCTGACTGATCCCTTTCAGAATATCTTCCAGGGGGATACCAAGAGAAAGCGCGGCACCGGACGCTGCAAGTATGTTGTACACATTCGGTATACCAGTGAGAGGGGATCTGACCGTATAGGTTCTGCCACGGAACAACAGAGTGAATTGCAACCCATCGAAGGAATTCACGATATCGCGGGCCAGGAGGTCCGCCTGTGTTGCAAGACCATATGTAATGATTTTCCTTGGTTCGGTATCTCCTATCCTCAGATCCATATTCAAGTTCCATCCGTATACGTCATCAAGATTTATGACTGCAGCTCCTTCTCTCTGCAGGAGTTCAGTGAACAACCGTGCCTTTGCGTTGAAGTAATTCTCCATAGTCTTATGAAAATCGAGGTGGTCCCTCGTCAGGTTCGTAAAGAGTGCAGTTTGAAAAACAGCTCCGTCTACCCTATACTGCGCAAGTGCATGAGATGATATCTCCGATACCACAAACTGACAACCGGCCAGAAGCATCTCCTTCAGGAGATTCTGAAATTCAAGGGACTCCGGTGTGGTATGCACTGCAGGGAAAACCTTGTCCTTTATCATATAGTGAATCGTCCCGATCAGTCCAACATTTGCACCCGTGACTTCCAGTATGGATTTTAGAAGATATGAGGTTGTTGTTTTTCCGTTCGTTCCGGTTATCCCGACGAGGGTAAGTTTCTCTGAAGGCCGTTCACAAAAATTATTTGCCGCACATGCAAGAGCCTTCCTGCTATTATTGACATGGATATACCGTATCTCCGGCGAATAGCGCTCTATCTCCTGTTCATGCACTATCGCAACCGCCCCCTGTTTTATTGTTTTCTGAAGAAAATCATGGCCATCATACGTTTCGCCCTTTACCGCTATAAACAGGAACCCTTGTTGCACCTTGCGCGAATCATATGCAATGCCTTTGATATCCAGCACTGATTCTCTGTTGTCTCTGTCCATTCCGCTGTCTGTACCTCTTTGCATCAAATCACAATCCCTGAGGATTTCTTTCAGTATCATCGTGTTACTACAAAATGAGTCTGTTGAGCAGTATCATCCCGCAGTATCCCCATATAGGATAATGCCTGATTGGCAATGTCCCGGAAGACAGGCGCTGCAACAACTCCTCCATATATCTGGCCCTTAGGTTCATATACGACAACGATCATCGCAAGCCTCGGATTGTAGGCAGGCACAAACCCGACAAAGGAACTGACATATTTCTCTTTTGAGTACCTCTTCGTTACGGGATTGATCATCTGTGCGGTACCGGTCTTCCCTGCAACGGGATTGCCGTCCACTGCTGCGCTCTTCCCGGTTCCTCCCTCCTCGGTGACACTCGCGAGTATATCCCTGAATGTTTCGGCGGTCCTTGAAGAGAGGATGCGTTGTCTTTCCGGATTCCTGAAAGAGGTGATAACCGCTCCCTCAGGAGAGAGAATCTCCGAGACAACGTGGGGTTTTACAAGATATCCTCCGTTGGCAACCGCAGCGTATGCACGGAGAATCTGGAGCGGGGTTACCGCTACCTCCTGTCCGATCGGAATCGCTCCGAGAGATGTCCCGGACCAGCGTTCAGGTGAATATATCCAACCGGACACCTCACCCGGCAGGTCAATCCCTGTTTTTTCTCCTATGCCCAGCAATTTCGCATACTTGTAGATTCTCTCTTTTCCAAGCTTCATGCCGATCATGATCGAACCGACATTCGATGATTTCTGAATGACATCATGGAATGTCAGCACACCGTATTTATGTACATCTCTGATATTCTTGCCCCCGACATTGATACTCCCCCTGCTCACATCAAATAAAGTATCAGGCCTCACCAGCTTTTCCTCAAGCGAGGCGATCCCAATCACAATTTTGAATGTCGAACCCGGCTCATAACAATCGGTTATTGCCCTGTTCCGCTTGTCTGAAAGAGACGCTGTGCCTCCCCTGTTTAGATCATATGCAGGTCTGTTTGCAAGGGCCAGAATTTCTCCGCTAAATGGATCCATCATAATAACGGTTGCCGCAGCGGCTCTCCATTGTATCATCGCTTTTTCAAGCTCATTTTCGAGAATACCCTGCAGGCCTTCATCAATAGTCAGCACAATGTTATTGCCATTGGTTTCGGTTTCCACACCCGACGAAAGGATTTTGCCGCTTGCATCCCTTCCAACGACAACCTTCCCACCTGTTGTCTTCAGGTATTTATCAAAGCGCAGCTCTATCCCCTCAAGAGCCTGGTTGTCTATACCAACTGACCCGAGGATATGAGAGGCAAGCGCCCCCTTGGGGTAGACTCTCTTCGCTTCGGTCTGAAAACCCAATCCATCGATATCGAGTTCCTTGATCTTCTCCGCGGTTCCCGGTTCAAGTTTCCGCTCTATCCAGAAAAACCTTCCTTTCTCCGGCACCTTCGCCCGAATGACTTTTGGATCCTTATTCACTAATACCGCGAGTCTTTTGATATTTCCTTCATCGAATGCAAGATTTTCCGGATCGCCGTATAAAGATTCAAGGTCAAGGTTGAGGGCAAGTTCCCGCCCGTTTCTGTCAAAGATGGTCCCCCGTCTTGCCTGTATATCCTCAACTTTATTATGTTGCTGCTTTGCCCGCTCAGCAAGCCGGTAATGGTTGAGGATCATCAGGTCAACAAGACGCAGGGATACCAGGATAAAACTGAAGATAATTGCAGTGTTAAGAATTACCGCCCTCTTCCTGGTCAACCCCCCACCTCAAATATGTATATGGCTCAGTTTACTGCTTAACCTTGAGCGACGCCTTGTGCGGCAAATATCCCTTTTGTTTATCGATATAGATAACTTTCAATCTATCAGGCATCACAAACGCTTCCCCATCGTTCCGGGATGCCTCAAGTCTTGCAAAAGAAAGGAGGCCGGTCCTTTCTGCAAGGAGCAATTTATTCTCCTTAAGATACTGTGCCTTCTTTTTCTCAAGGTCTCCAACACTGTATTCCAGCGTCAGGAAGTTTGACCGCAGATAAACGAGCCCGAATGCGCAGGATACGAGGAACAGGATCAGGAACGGTTTGGAAATGAATGAAAGTACGGTTCTCCTTCCCTTATGCATCATATTTCTCCGCTGCTCTCAGTTTCGCACTCCTCGATGACGGGTTCACCCTGCGTTCTTCCTGCTGAGGTATGAGCGGTTTCTTTGTAAGGATTTTTATTGTGCCTTTCTTTGCGTTTTCCGCAAAAAAGTGCTTCACTTTTCTGTCCTCCAAGGAATGATATGAAATGACACACATCCTTCCGCCCTTTTTCAGCAGCCGGACTGATGTATCAAGTCCTGCGTCGAGTTGCTCAAGCTCCCTGTTCACCTCTATTCTCAATGCCTGAAATGTCCTTGTCGCAGGATGCACTTTCCCTCTCCAGCCATATACACCAGCGACAAGCTTCGACAGCTCAGAACAGCTGTCAATCGTTTTCCTGCTTCTCTGTCTGACGATTGCCTGTGCTATTTTGTGTGCAAGGCGTTCTTCTCCGAATTCTTTCAGAATTGTTTCGAGTTCTTTTCCGGAATACTGGTTCACTACATCCCATGCGGAGATTGCCTGCCCCCGGTCCATCCTCATGTCGAGACGTTCGTCCGAGAGAAAGCTGAACCCTCTGAAAAGGTCTCTCATCTGTACCATAGAAATACCAAGATCAAAGAGAATGCCATCGATCTGAGAGATACCCGCTTGCAGCAGAAGGTGTTCCATGTCTGAGAACCTCCCCCTCATCAGAGTAACCCGCTCGTCCGGAAGTCTTTCCCCGGCTATTTTCAGGGCTTCCGGATCTCTGTCAATCCCGATAAGTCTCCCCGCAGAACCAAGGGATTTTATTATATGTTCCGAGTGTCCTCCGGGTCCGATCGTTGCATCCACATAGGTTCCATCCTGCCTCAGGTTGAGCATATCGAGAACCACATCCTGCAAAACCGGCTGATGGATAACCTTCATATCTGTTCATCACTCCGGTTGATACACACAATCCGGGGATTTTCAAACATACATCTCTCTGTATTCTTCTGTCAGTTGTGAAACAAAATCTCTCTTCCGCATTTTTACAGACCATATGCAGCAAGTTTTTCCTCAATAGTTTTCCGGTCTATCTTCGCAGGGTCATACAAGATGTCCCATTCGGTTCTGTCCCACAACTCGATTCTTTCTATCTGTCCGGCGAGCACCACATTGCCGTTGATCTTTGCATCCTCTCGCAACGCGGCAGGAACGAGTACCCTTCCCTGTTTGTCCATCTCTATTTCGACTGCCGAAGCAACCACCCTTCTCAGATAGTACCTGATCGCTTCGTCGGATCTCGGTTTTGTTCTCACCTGTTCCTGCAGCCTGTGCCATTCTTCCATTGGATATATGCAGAGACACGTATCAAAAAGGGCATTGGTGATAAAAAGTTTTGTGCTATAATTGGTCAAGATGATCTCACGGAAAGGAGCAGGGACGATGATTCTCCCTTTTGGATCAACCGTGTAATAATATTTCCCTGAGAAAGCCGGCACCATTCCCTCCACTTTCTACCACTTTCTACCACTCAATGATAGTGGTGAAAAAAAAGAATGTCAAGAAAAAAATTAAGTTTTCTATATACTGTATATGTTATCGAAAAGCACTACTATATATAGTTTTTAGCAGATACCATATCCGAGCAGGGCTAAATCCTTCCAAAGAATGACTTTACTGCTGAGAGATACCCTGAGAATGCGCAAAGTGCACTATCTGCCACAATCATCCGTAAATTTATACAGTATAAATTTACGGGATACAGCTCGGTTCCCGAATCAGCATCACGGGTAACTTTTATGAGAAAGAAAACGAAGCGGAGGTCTCAGCTTTCAACAGTTCACTACCATTGAATTCTGATAAGGGGTGGAATGTAAAAAAAGGGGAGTTGATTTTGATTCGGGAACCGGGCTGTATCCCTATACCTGAACATTTTGAACTGCAACTGTTCCGGGTATATCTTCGTAGTTAAAAAATTTTTCTTTCACCTCCTTGCAAAGCATTATCTGGCATGAGTTTTTCTACTATTACCTCTGCATTTTTGGCTTGACAAAAGGATTTCTTCCTTGATACTGTTATCTCAGCATTTATTACCTTGCACATTTATCCATAATCTTAATAATGAAAGGGGGGAAAATTAGATGACAAAAGCAGAATTGATCGACAAGATCGCATCAGGCACGGGGTTAAGCAAGGCAGATGCATCCCGGGCACTGGATTCCACATTAAACGCTATCAGATCCGCCATGAAAAAGGGGCAGAAAGTGACGCTCGTCGGCTTCGGCACTTTCTCGGTATCCAAAAGAAAAACCAGGAAAGGTCGCAATCCGAGAACTGGTGAGGTCATTACCATTCCCGCAGCAAAGATCCCGAAATTCACCTCAGGAAAAGCTCTGAAAGACGCCGTTAAATAAATTTGCATGTCTTTATACCATGAGAAGGGGCAAGTTGTCGTTGCCCCTTCTCTTTTAGAAACCTTCATATAATGCTGTATCCGGCGAAAAGGAGGGGTCATGCTTGTAGAATTCAGCGTTGTTCCCATCGGTATGGGCAGCAGCCTTGGAGTGTATCTTGCCGAGGTATTGAAAATTGTCGACGCCAGTGGACTCCCCTATAAAGTGAATCCCATGGGCACCGTTGTGGAAGGCGAATGGGATGAGATTATGAAACTCGTGAAGAAGTGCCACGGGGCTGTTATGAGAAAAGGCGAAAGGGCAGTGACAACAATTACGATTGATGACAGAAAAGGGAAACCGGACCGTATCAATCAGAAAGTGAAATCCATCGAAAAAAGGATCGGCAAATCACTGAAAAAATAACACCACCAATGAAAAAATTTGGCGGCCTCAAATCCTGGATTTGACAAAACGCTCTTCGTCCTCACGTGATTTCAGATGCCCTCTGAGTTTCTCCTCAAGGAGTTCCTTAAGAATCTTTGAATAGAGGGGCCCGGGGGGAATTCCCATTTTCCTTAAATCTTTCCCTGTGAGAATCGTCCTGATATTCCTCAATTCTGTAAGATAATGAGATATCACCTTCTGCTTCTTTCTGTCTTTGCTCAAAGCCATAAGAAAGAGCACGGTCTCAAGATTGAGACTATTCAGCAATATATATGTTTCTACCGGATTATCAAAGGGAAGCCTTCTCAGGATATCCCTTGCCTGAGACAATCCTTTGGTTATGATTCCTGTTGCTCTCGGGGGTGGTGTGAGTCTTTCGAGCACATTCTTTACCTCCTCTTCTTTCAGCTCTGAAAACAACGCCATAAGGTAAAGTATTCCCCGGTCTGTTCTCTCTTCAAGGAAGAGGAGATTAAACCATGACAGGGTTTCCTGTAAGGATTTGAGCGTCGCTTCGAGTTCTTCGGTAAAAATCAGACGGGGATGGATAACCTTTAAGAGACCAAAATCGGAGAGTCGTTTCAGGGTCTTGATCGGCTCAGTCTCCTGAAAAGAGAGGAGGAGTTCCTCGTACAGTCTTGGCCCGGAGAGTTTTTCGAAAAGGTTCATTTCGATCGTAGACCTGATAAGATTTTCGGTATGCTTCCCGATTTTAAAACCGAAGCGTTCTGAGAATCTGACTGCCCTGAAAGCCCGTGTTGGGTCTTCCACAAAACTGAGGTTATGGAGCACCCTGAGCGTTTTTTCACGAAGATCTCTCTGGCCCCCGAAAAAATCTATAAGGAGGCCGAAGTCTTTTGGGTTCAGTTTCACTGCAAGCGTATTGATGGTAAAGTCTCTCCGGTAAAGGTCTTTTTTTATAGATGATGTTTCGACCTTCGGGAGCGCTGCCGGAGATTCATAGTATTCGGTCCTCGCCGTTGCTACATCAAGCTTTGTCCCGTTTATGAATATCTGGGCAGTACCAAACTTCTGATGTGTTCTCACCTTTGCGTGTAACTGTTCACCAAATATCTTCGCAAAGGAAATACCGTCTCCTTCTATCACAACATCTATATCAAGGTTTTCCTCACTCCGGAGCAGATCCCTTACAGAGCCTCCTACAAGATAGGCGTTGAAGCCCTGCTCTTCTGATACCTCGCCGGCAAGTTTCAGCAGGTTGTAGACATTTGCCGGGAAGCGTTCTTTCAGCCAGGAAGAAAGATTCCTTCCAATCGTCTGTTTTTCTTTTGTGATTGTCTCTTCGATCCTTCGTCGTCTTAAAAATTCTTCATAGAGAGTGCGGAGCAGGTCAGTCCGTGTGATCGCCCCTACAATCCTGCCGCCTTCAACAACCGGCATGAATCTCTGGTTCTGCTCGATCATCATCCGTTCGATCTCCCTGATTGGACTGTCGGGAGTCACGGTCATGGCATCGGTCGTTGCAAATTCCATTACCCTGCTTTTTCCGAAACCATGGTAGAGTGCTTTTTCAACAAATTCACGGGAGACCAGTCCGGTGTATTGTTCCTCTTTCAGCACCGGGAGCACATTCACCCCATAGCGGGTCATCAGCGCCTCTGCCTCCTTGATCGAAACATCGCCCTGAATCGTGATAACCGGGCGTGTCATGATATCCGATGCAACCTTGCCCGGCTTTACACTCTCATTGATGATCTCCAAAAGCCTGTCTTCAACTCCTTCGAGTGTCGCCTCTTTCACAGTAGCTGAAGCTGCCGTTGGGTGTCCCCCGCCACCGAATTCCTTCATAATCTTCGATACATCCAGTTCAGGCACCTTGCTCCTGGCTACCAGCAGTATTTTCCCCTCCATCGCAAGGAGTACGATCACAGCGTCGATGTCATCCATATCTATCAAGCGGTGTGCAAGATGGGCTGCGTCACCGAGATACTGTTCGGAGGCAGCCTTTGCCACTTTAATCTGTATCCCCCGTATCACAAATTCTTTCGACGACTGAACAAGCCTGTTCAGGATGTCGAGTTCCTCTATACTCAGCTCCATTTTGATGAAACTCGATACGATATTCAGGTTTGCACCCCTTTTCAGGAGATAGGATGTGGCGAGGAGATCCCGTTCAGTGGTTGACGGGAAGAGGAAACATCCCGTTTCCTCATAGATACCAAGAGTGAGTATCGTTGCCTCTATCGGTGTAGGATGCCGTTGTTTATTTTTCAGAATCTCAGTAAAGATAGTCGCAGTGGCGCCGACACTCTCAATCTTCTCCACCTCGCCCCTGATATCCCCTTTGCTGAAGGGGTGATGGTCATAAATATGAATTTTCATATCCTTCCGCGCAAGGAGTTCTGCAAGCGGACCAATCCTGGCCGGTATTTTGGTATCGACAATAATCAGTTTGGTTACCCCGGAAAGGTCGATGTCTTTTATACGTTTGATTTCTACAGGATCAAACATTGCGAGAAAGTCCCGTAGTTTCTTTTCCTGAGAACCGGGGAAAACGATGACCGCATCAGGATACAACTTTTTTGCAGCGACCATGGACGCAAGGGAATCAAAATCGGCGTTCATATGTGAAGTGATAATTTCCACGATTTATTTTACCAGATTAGAGGAGGTGTTAATTACTGTAAAGAATACACGACGACGGAATTGCGGCCTTTTTGCTTTGCCTCGAACATGGCTGTATCGGCACAATGAATCAGTTCATCATAATTTTTAATCCTGTCATGGGGAAGGGAAGCAATGCCCGCACTAAGCGTTATCCTGATATTTGCTTCTTTCGCATGAAAAGAGTGCTCAACGACAGCTTTTCTGATTCTTTCAGCTTCGGTAATAGCCCCTTTCTGTTCTGTCTGAGGGAGAAGCATAATAAATTCCTCACCACCGTATCTGGCGAATATATCCGATTTTCTCGTGTAACTTCTTACAAGCTGAGCAAATTCCCGGAGCACAATATCACCGATCCTGTGTCCGAAGGTGTCATTGATTTTTTTAAAGTAATCGATATCAAACATGATGCAGCTTAAGGGGAGTTTATATCTTTCAGCCCTGCTGAATTCTTCTTCAAGCCTGTTATAAAAATACCGCACGTTATAAATTCCGGTCAGATAATCGGTGATGGCGAGCTTTTCAAGCATTGTCTTTTCTCTATCGAGGTGTTCATAGAGGAATGCATTATAGAGAGCATTGGCAGAAGCATTAGCAAGTGCCACGAATAACCGTATCTCCCGTTTTTTGAAGGACTGGCCTGCCTTTGTCGTACTGAGCACCAGTGTGCCGATGACCTCATCGCGAAATATAACCGGCACAGCAATTATGCTCCGTATATTCAGGGGCGCTATCAGACTCTTCACTTCTTTCATCAGGGGGTCTTTCTGGGCATTCTTGACTATGATAGTTTTCCGCGAAGAGAGGGCTTTTCGTATCTCCGGGTACTTCTTCAGGTCAACCTTTATTTTCTGTGTGCCGATACTGTCAGAAGAGGACATTACCTCTGCATATTTCTGTTTGCCGATACCAATGCTGAAGAATGAACACCGTTTCAGGTTAATGGTCTCTGATATCTTTCTGACAATGATATCGAGCACCTGTTTGGGATTGAGTGTTGAAGAAACCAGATCGGCCAGCTCCGCAATCGCCTGCAGATCTTCTTTTTCTTTATTGAGAATATCGAGCCAGCTTCGTTGTCGTGTCGCCAGTCTGAGTTTATTATCGAGTTCATCCTTATGGAAAGGACTCAATAAATAGCATTCGACATCCGAATCGATAATGGTACGGATACCTTTCGTCTTATCCAGTGTTACGATAGCAACAATCGGACATTTTACTTCATCAGTCTTGATATGTTTGAGTCCCTCCGGACTGCTGACGATAAGGACATCGGGCTCCGTCTTTGCTAATTTTTTCCGGAGTGCATCACTGTCTCTTTTCATAAAGGAAACCGCGTACTCGTCCCTTCCCTTAAAAAAGGACTTGAGAAATTTCAGGACATTTGGATCTGTCTCAAAAACAACAACTTCTTTTTTCATTTCACATTATTATCGCAAAAGAACAAATAAAAGTCTAAAAATATCTTAAGATTTTTTACTGACATTTTTTTTCTTCAGTGCCTTTATAAGTGACGTATAACTCAGGGTATTGAGAACACCGCTCTTTTCGAGCCAGCCCCGTCTCGCAATAGATACGCCGTATTCCATATACTCGAACTGGTTTGTGACATGCGTATCTGTACTGATCACGATAGGAATCCCCATTTCCCCGGCTTTTTTTGTATAGATGTCATTCAGATCCAGCCTGAGCGGATATGCATTGATTTCTATCGCCGTGCCTGTTTCCGTCGCCACTTTAAAAATTTCGTCCATATCCACATCGTAGGGGTCGCGCTCTCCAATAAGTCTGCCCGTAGGATGGGCAATGACAGTTACATAAGGGTTCTTCATGGCTGCAATAAGCCTTCCGGTGATCTGTTCCCTGGACTGACGGAACCCCGAATGAATTGAGGCAACAACTATATCAAGTATCCTGAGTACTTCATCCGGGAAATCGATCTCTCCGTTGCTTCTGATGTCTACCTCGGTTCCTGTGAGCAGCCTGAACCCTTTCAGTCGTTTATTCAATGCATCGATTTCCTTTTTCTCCTCTATCAGGCGTTCCGGACTCAATCCATGTGCTATCCCGAGGCCTTTGGAATGATCAGTTATCGCGATATATTCATAGCCCCGCTTCCGCGCTGCTTCGATCAATTCGTCAAAATCGTGACTTCCGTCACTCCGTTTCGTATGGACATGGAGATCTCCCTTTATATCCTTGAGTTCCACAAGCTTCGGCAGTTTTCCCACCAGCGCAGCTTCTATCTCCCCGGAGTCCTCCCGCAATTCAGGGGGGATATAGGGAAGACCGAGGATTTTATAGACATCTTCCTCCCTTGCTCCACCGAGTTTTTTATTGTCTCTCTCTCTGAAAATCCCGTATTCGTTGATTTTCAACCCATCCTTCACCGCCATCTCTCTCAGGCGTATGTTATGCTCTTTGCTCCCGGTGAAATAGGCGAGTGCAGCGCCGAAGCTGTTCTCTTCAACAACCCGGAGGTCCACCTGCAATCCCTCCTGAATGATTACACTCGATTTCGTCGGTCCGTGCATAAGCACTTCTTTCACCTGCGGGAGATGCACAAACGTGCTCATTACTGATTTGGGGTCTTCAGAAGTTGCAAGGATATCGATATCTTTTATCGTATCCTTCCATCGCCGGATACTCCCTGCTACGGTCAGTTTCCGGACAGAAGGATTTTTCCTGATCTGTTCGAGGATGTCATTTGCTATGGGCAGCACTTTTCCCAATGGCTGACGTTCCATCCCCCGCTTCAGCATTTCAATCCCCTTGATGATATTTTCTTCTGTCTTTTCCTTTATTCCCGGCAGCCCGCTGAGTTTATGTTCTTTCGCGAATCGTTCAAGTTCTTCCAGGTTCGTTATATGCAGTTGATCGAAGAGGAGTTTTGCAGTCTTTGGACCGAGGCTGGGAACAGAGAGAAGGATGCTCAGCCCCCCGGGGATCTCCTTTTTCAAATCTTCGTATGCCTGTATGCGTGCAGTTTTACTATATTCCTCAATCTTGCCTGCAAGGTCCTGTCCGATGCCGGGGATCTTCAAAAGCTCTTCTCTTGGTGTCTGTGAGACATCGTTCGACAGTCCTTCAATGTTGAGCGCCGCCCTCCTGTATGCCCGTATCCTGAAAGGGTTTTCACCCTTGATTTCAAGCAGATCTGCAATGTCATTAAAAACCCGTGCTATCTCCTGGTTCTTCATAAAAAAAGTATAGCAGAACCTGATTGAATTTCTTCGTCACATTTCCACCCTTGTCATCACTCCGTGCAATTTATGGGCAGGAAGTTTATAAAACTGGACGAACGAAGGGTTCAGCCGTTTGATAATCGAGAATATTTTCCAGATTATATTGTCAGTGACAATGTCTTCAAGGCCATAAAAAATAGTATGTTCCTCTATCCCTGCCTCCTTCAGTATCTCCTCAACATCAGGGATTTCCATGTAACCGGTCTGGATCTCGAATACACTGAGACCGTTTGCGAGTTTTTCCTTGAAAAACCCTGTTACTCCAAAGGGGTCGTCACGTTTTATGATAGTAACAAGAATATTATTCTCATAGAGTATGTTGTTAATAAACATGCTCCGGATCATGAAAGGCGGGATCTCCTGGGGATCTTTTAAAAAGAAAAGGGCGGTTCCCTGCAGCTTATTTCTTGTTGCATATGCAAGAGAATATCTTTCGAGAAATTTCTCCAATGGTATTGGCTTAAGGTTTCTGTAAAGCACCTTCTGTCCCCTTGTATAGATCATGATTACTATAAAGGGGATGGCGCCTATAATGATCGACCAGTACCCTCCGTGGGGTATCTTGTAACTGTTTGAGAGGAGATAAGTAATATCTATAAGGGTCACCAGAGATGAAATAAAGGCAAGGTGTTTTTTGCCTCTTAAATAAAATATCCAGGTCATCATTATCCCTGTAAGGGTCATGGTTCCTGTTACAGCAAGTCCATACGCTGCCGCAAGTTTACTCGATTCCCTGAACTCATACATGACGATTAAGACAGAAATAAGCAAAAACCAGTTCACCAGTCCGATATAAATCTGAGACCTGAGTTCTGTAGAAGTGAAATCGATCTTGAACAAAGGGATAATATGGGTCATAATTCCCTGATAAACGATAGAGAACATTCCGCTTATCATCGCCTGTGAGGCAATGACAGTGGCCATAATACTGAGAATGAGGAAAGGGACATAAAGCATCGGTGCCTGATGAAATATCATTCCGAAAAGCACGTTTTTTGCTTCAGGATGCTGTATGAGAAATGCTCCCTGCCCGAGATAATTTATTGCTAGGGCAAAGAAAACGAAATACCATGCCCGTAGAATAGGTAGCCGTCCCAAATGTCCCATATCAGCATACAAGGCCTCTCCACCCGTTGCGCAAAGAGTCACTTCAGACAGTACGAAGAATCCCGTAATGCCATTCTCGACGAGGAATTTGACAGCATAGTACGGATTGACAGCTTTTATGACATCAGGAGTGGTAAGCATTGATATGGTCCCGGCAACAATGAGAGATAAGAACCATATGACCATTATGGGTCCGAATGCCCAGGCAATTTTTTCGGTCCCCTTTTTTTGGAAAGAAAACAGAATGATTGCGATTATACCGGCGATGATGATTAATGTTGTCTGATTTGTATTCTCAAAACCCGGGATCAGAAGAGAACCTTCAACTGCACTCAATATACTAATTGCAGGGGTAATGACTCCATCACCGATGAGGAGGGATATTCCGATAAAAGAGAGAAGTGTGATAAAAGATACTTGTCTCCCTTTTCTGAGGAGGGGGACCAGTATCTCTTTGAGAACAATTGTTCCGCCCTCACCTTTTTTGCCGAGACTCATGGCAAGCCACGCATATTCGACAGTCACAAGGATTATCAATGTCCAGACAATCAGGCTAAGGACGCCTATAACATGTGTTTCATTGGGGGTTGTTAAGAGAAAAACAACAGTAAGGGTGTATATGGGGCTTGTCCCGATATCACCAAACACAAGGCCAAGGGATTTGATAATCCCTTTCACAGGGGATTCCCTGTTCAACATACTTCCTCCTCCGGGGGCAAAGGAGGCGCAATAAAAACCGATAGCGAGTCAGCGGTTCAATTCTCTGTCCATTGCCCTTCCAAATGCCTACGAGGTTAGCTGCCGGGCTCGGGCTTGGAAGTGCCCTATTCCCGATAACCATCGGGAAATACGCCCCATATTCCGGGTCCCCCGTATCCACTCTTTGAATGGATTTCGGCTGCTATTTGATTTTACCTTATTCCTGACAAAGCAATTTGTCAAGAATTTTATCGATCATTTGCAGAAAGGTTTGCATACCGGCGGGTTGCACCTGCTGCTCTCATTGTTGTCTCTTCAACCATATATTGATACACTTTACTTATCAAAGCAAACCGGGGAGGATACTATGAGGAATATATTTTCAATATCGATAATGATGCTGTTGACATTATTAGTTGCGGGGTCTGCTCAAGCCAAGGCGGATATCGAGGGGACAACCGTGGAATACAGTTCCAAAGGTGTCGTGATGAAGGGGTATTTTGCATATGACAAGAATATTAGGGGCAAGAGACCCGGCGTACTGGTGGTACATGAATGGTGGGGACTGAACGACTATGCGCGGAAGCGTGCCCGCATGCTTGCAGAACTGGGATATGCAGCCCTGGCGGTTGATATGTACGGAGAAGGAAAGCAGGCAGCACACCCTGATGATGC
>Ga0208980_10001181_pt1 | contig 15643 bp, 14 predicted proteins | sample WetSurMetagenome_3_FD_187993 | JGI IMG/M metagenome (GOLD analysis project Ga0208980, IMG submission 187993) | Wetland microbial communities from Twitchell Island in the Sacramento Delta, sample from surface sediment Aug2011 Site A1 Bulk (version 2) | ecosystem: Environmental > Aquatic > Marine... | reverse complement strand
GGCAGAATGGTGCCAACCATGTAAGACCCTTACTCCCATTTTGGAAAAAATCGCCATAGATGCAGGGGGTACATTTCGCTTAGCAAAAGTAAATGTTGAGGATAATCCCAATTTATCTTTGCGCTTCAATGTACGAAGTATTCCAAATGTAAAAGCATTTCGCGATGGTCAGGTTGTTTCAGAATTTCTTGGATTACAACCTGAGGCACGAGTTATAGAATTCATCCGTAACCTTGCCCCAAGTCAAATCGATTTATTACTCGAAAAAGGCCAAAGCCTGCTGGATTCGCTCAAGTGGCCTGAAGCATCCGTGACATTTCGTCAATTCCTGACCAAATATCCTAACCACCCGGCTGGATTATTAGGTTTGCTAAAATCAGAGCTGATGAACGGAGATTATCCACAGGTGAAGGCGATTATTGATAAATTTCCCCCCAGCCCTGAATATGCGCGAATGGAGATAATTCGACCCCTCTACGATGTTTTGGTTAAGATGAAGGCAGACCAAAAATTTACCGATGAACCTCTTGAAGCTGCGTATTTAAATTCAATCCAACTCACAATTCGCGGGAATTTACCAGCTGCAATGGATGGAATGATTGAAATCCTTCGCCAGGATAAACACTATCTTAACGATGAAGTTAGAAAGGTTTTACTTGGTTTGTTTGAGGTTCTTGGATCAAATCACCCAGTCTCGCAACAATACCGGCAAGAACTTGCGATGGTGCTTTTTTGATCTGATAGCAGGATAAATAGAAAGGTGAATTGAGGTAATCATCATTCACCTTCTCGAAATCGTATATTAACCGGCTTTGCTTTCGTCTTTTTTCCAATCTGGAGCTGCCCGTTGAAGTTCAATTCGGGAGATCTGGTTTGATTTACCACAATGTGGGCAATGAACATTATAATGCCCAAGATTCTCACTGGATAACTGATCTAGGGCTGCATGGACACCAGTTTTATCGAGTCCGAACGGGCGATGGCAATGTTGACACCTAATTTGCATATGTACCTCCAACAATAATTATTTCGATATGACTAAATTTTACACCCAAACTGGTGATGATGGTTACACAGGCTTGCTTGGTAAAGGACGAACTCGCAAGTATGACCGAAGAATTGAAACAATTGGAGCCTTGGATGAAGCCAATGCTGCGATTGGCCTAGCCCGTTCATTTGACCTCCTTTCGCAGACCTCTTCCACGCTACTAACGGTTCAAAGAGATCTTTATCACATGATGGCAGAAGTCGCTGCCCAACCAGAGAATGAATTAGAATTTCGGAAAATCACAAGGGACCGTGTTATTTGGTTGGAAAATAGAATCGAAGAAATTAACCATCAAATAGTCATCCCTAACGAATTTGTTGTCCCAGGAGATTCCAAAGGTGGTGCAGCCATCGATCTGGCACGGACGATTATTCGCCGTGCAGAACGAAACGTCGCTTATTTATTACATCAGAAGAAGATAGAAAATCGAGAGATACTTAGGTACATCAATCGCCTATCATCTTTATGCTTTGCACTTGAGTTATTAGAAATCCATGCCTCAGGGCACGCCAATCCAACCCTTGTAAAAGAATAAATCTTGGATATGAATATAAATAATAAGGGAAAGCGTTTGAATAGCAATGCTGTCCCTTTCTGCGTCATGAAAACCTAACCACCAGCTGCCAGAGCTGTGTCGATTGCTGCAGTTATTTCATCATATGTAGGGATATAGGTTGGAAACTGATTTGTTCCATTAATCAAGATTGAGGGGGTTCTGCTGACTCCTTGAGACTTTCCAGACTGGTAATCTGCATTTATATCTTCAGAATATTTATTTGCACCGAAGCAGTCATTAAATGCGGCCATATCCAATCCAAGTGATTCAGCAAAGGCTTGTAAGCGTTTATCATTGAACGATCCACTATTTTCAGCCACGCCTTGATTTGCAAATAGTATGTCGTGATAATCCCAGAATCTATCCTGTTCCAACGCACACATACTGGCATTGGCTGACTGGTGAGACTCTTTTGTCACAGATTGCGAATCTAAAAAGGGGAATTGTTTATAAACGTAATATACAAGCCCATCAGTGATATAACTGCTTGTAAGTAGTTGTTTCTCGACTGAATCAGTATATCCCTTACATGCCGGGCACTGGAAATCCTCATATACTTCAATTTTTACCTTGGCATTCGGATTTCCAATCGCTTTCCCATCAACCATTTGATATGGTACAGGGGTTATCTGGTTGAAAGCACCTGCAGGTTGTAGAGCATTATAGATTTGTGGTGATATTAACACTATTATGAGGACAACGATAAAACCACCCACCCATAATAATGTATTCATCCGCTGTTGTCGTTTTTTCTTTAAACGCTGAGTCTTTATCGCTTCACGTTTACTGGTTGTCATACATCTAACTCCTGATGAAAATAATCAAGCCTGAATTTTCCCACGAGATTCCATCTTTGTCCAGTATCAAAGATAGTCAAAAGTTTTTTTGAATGTTCATCAAGCCACTGACGCAGATACCCGAAAACCTCTTCTTTTTCAGGCTCATTGTGAATCTCATGAAACAAACCAGACCGTAATTTCAAGGTAGAATCGCCCTTAATCATAAATGAAAACTCACGGCTACCTTGAGCATACCCTAGAATGTCCTTCTCCCCGTGCATGATAAGCACAGGTAATGTCCATTCACAGGCATGTTGTTCCATCCAGAATATTGCTTCAATTGTACTTTTCCCCCATCCAACAGTCACCTTGTTATGAACTAGTGGTCCTTTTATATAGCGTTCCACAATATCAGGATCTCTGGAAATCGTTGATGGGATTAATCCAGATTGAATTGTAAGAGTAGGAACAATCGATCCAAGGACTTTTGAAAGCAGTACCTTTCCCTTTTGTTCTTGAAGGGAAGTCTTATTACTCAATGCACTTATGAATCCTCCGGCTCATTTCGGATTTGTTCTTAATACATAATAATTCACGATTAATGCACCTCAGCTATGTCCGCAAAGGAAACAGGATAATTATGGAAATTTTTCCTTAGCTTCTTACACAAATAAGTCACATTCTTTTAGATAACCATCATATGACGATACGTGCCCCCTTTTACCTCCGGGTTTACCATGTCCATGTAAATCAAACGAGACTACAGAATAACCAGCTTGATTCAGTAGAGATGCTCAATGTTGATATCGTCCACTATGCTCTCCCAATCCGTGAATCAAACAAATCACTCCTTTTTGTTCATCAGCTGCCTTCCAAATTTGATAATATAATTTAAACCATCAAAAGATTCCTTTTCAAATTCTACAAGTGACATAGTTACCCTCATTACTATAAATTAATTTGATATACACGGTACGATTCACCTGTGGATTTAAAACCAGCCTTAGCATACAAACCCAATGAGGCGATATTACTTTGTTGGGTATTTACTGTTATATTCGCAACTCCCTGCTGTCTGAAATGTCTTACAACATCATGAACAAGTGTATAACCAATACCTCGCCCCTGCATATTACCTTTTACTGCTAGACGTGCTAAGTGTCCTCCCATTCCACTCGACGTGCTGTATTGATAGCCAACAATCTCATCGCTCACTTCAGCAATGGTTGCAAACGACGATAATTGGTATGCAAGCTCCAACTCTTCTAAGGAATTTCTCCATTCCAACTTAAATGCAGAGCTATCGATACCCAAAACAAACGGGAAATCCTCAGGCATCATTGAACGGATTTGCATCGAATTTAGATGGGGCTCTTGAATAACCGTATTCTTTTCAAACATTAAAACAATAACATTATCTGTATGGATAAACTCACTATTCTCGAGGATGTCAGTAAACCAATTTTGCATTGATAAAGCAAGTACCTGGATATTTCCATTCCGTGATAGATCATCACAGGCTGCATCCCATAGCACTCTCCATAATTTATATACTTTATTATTCGATCGTACAGCAAACAACCTGATCCAGGTTATATCCAGCATTTCTTGAGGACATGCTAAGGTTGCCATTAAACCCTCATTATTTTCAATAGCCAGATATGGTTGCCTTCCAATCCATTCCAGAGGTGACCTCCAATCCAGGTGTTGGTGCACGTATGTACCAAAATGAATTAAATTAGCAACACGAGACCGATCAGAATTTATTACTTTACGAATATTGAATTCGTTCTCGCCCGTCACCATATACTTGTTTTATTGAACGTGAAGGAGGATTTTTCCTTGGGACCACAAATCTTCAAGTCTATAGTAATTTCGTTTTTCAGGTGAAAATAGGTGTATGATGATATCACCAGCATCTATTAATACCCAGCCATCTCTAGGTGCCCCCTCATTATTTACAGATATGTGATAGTTCTGATGAATTAATTCAATTACTGACTTCGCTAATCCATTTAACATCCGTTCACTTGTTCCTGAACAGATGATGAAATAATCTGCAAAGATCGCTAGGTTTTTGATATCAATAAGTGTCAGGTTCTCAGCTTTTTTCTCCTCTAAATGGTTAACAATCTCACGAGCTATTTCTATCGTTTCCAGGTTTCACCTCCCAGCATGGTCATCATTAGCTATTTAATGATGCTGTAAATATTCTTGTATAAACTGCACCCGTAGGTAGCAAGTCACTTTTGTATAAATGCACTTTCTCAATACAAATAGCACCTAAAAATCCAACTCGATTATTTTCAAGGGTTTGTGAAATTAGCTTTACATCCTGCATAGGCACATTCCGAGATACCCTGCCAATTGTCAGGTGGGGTGAAAATGTCCTTTCTTCTCTCGCATATCCTAATCTGGCAGTAGCGGTTTCGATGCCAATCTGTATCGAAGTCAATTCTTGTGGGGCTTCAACGCCAATCCAAATAATTCGAGGTTGGCGGTTATTCGGAAATGCACCGGATCGGCCAACACTAATTTCAAATTGATGGTGGCTTGTTACTTCTGTCTGGATCATATCGGTAAGAATGTTTAAGTTCGACGTGGATACTTCACCGAGAAATTTCAAAGTAAGGTGTATGTTAGAAACCGGTACCCATCGGATTGGAATGTTATTTAATAACGCTTTGTAGTTCTCCAATACATCATTCAATCGCTGCTGGATTTCGGCAGAGAGATCTATTGCGATGAATGCCCGAATGATTGACATAGTCGTATCATCGAAGTCATGATTTGACATTCTAAATTGACTTTAATATATAATATATCTGATATATAAATGATCATTTCAACATAGCTTGATACCAATAATAAATTATATACAATAAATTATCTAATCTCTTCATAACCTGAAAAGATTAGATTACTTTATAAACCATAGCATAAGACCGGGAAGATTGCAAGGGTGATCTAGATATCACGAGAACCAAATGAGAATTAAAATTTATCCTCGTTATCAGGATACATTCTTAAGAATTTTTTGTAATCTTCTGGAGTATCGATATCGAATAATTGATTCGAGTCTTCTAATATTACCAGCTGAACCGTGAAATGTGAAAATAATGCCCTTCCTCCTATATCTCCTTTCAACATAAATAGGGCTGAGAAAGTATCTTTGTCAAATAAAATCGGATTTCCTCGTTTTCCATTTATCTGTGGAGCGACAATTTGACTCATTGATTCTTCGTGGACTTCAACAAGTTTTTTAATAGATCCATCCAATATTTGTGGTTGATCTGCCTGTATAAAGACAGCACCACCTACTTCTTTTGGCAATGCTGTCATTCCTAGTCGGATCGACGAACTTACCCCGCTCATCCACTCATTATTGTTGACTATACGCACAGGCAGGTCTGATATCGCTCTTTCTACATCTTGACCAGATGATCCAACTACTACCACGATAGGATCTAGACCTGCTTTAATGGCCGTGATAACCACATGCCTGATGATAGGTCGTCCTTTCCACAATAAAAGCTGTTTCGGTTCACCAAAGCGACTGGACCCGCCAGCTGCTAATACAATACCCGCGATCGACTCAACGACTGCGTGGATTTCAGCTTGATTTCCTGTTGAACTATAAATTGCTTTTGGATCGTTAATATTCTCTCGTGAGATTGAGGCAATAACAATGGAATGATAGCTTGATTTTAGATGTTCAGACATTACCCGCCCTTGAGTTTGAACTGCTTTAGTATCAGCTTGGTTAAGTAATAATACTTTACGCGCTTTAGGAGGTATATTTTTCAATCCCCCATTTTTACTTCGTAAAACATCAACCACTGCCTCAAGCGTGATCTCTTCTCCAAGTTTAATGCCAGAAAGATCAGAAAAAATCTCAGGTCGATGGACCCATTCGCTGGTTAATGACTTTCCCAATCCAAGTAATCCTGCAACTACAACGACGTCTTGGGTAAATTCAGGGATCACAGGTTCATGCTCTCCTGGAGCTTTTAATGGACAAGACATTGATCCATCCGCTTCTATTAGTAATGGCAGCTGGTTATCTACAGATAAACAATACACTTTCTCCAAAATTTTCGGTGATAATCCTGATAATCGATTATCTCCTTCCCCGCCAATAAGGAGCGTAATTCCATCAGGTAGGTTTTTTTCAAATTTCGTGACATCTACTTGGGTGTGTATCCTCAATACCTGATCAGCCAACCCAGCCTGCCATGTACCAAGATGGGTGGTAGTTGTTACTAAAACGGTTTTTTTCGGAGTATCACGTCTTGCACTGGTGGATAATTCCCTGGCTGCTCTAAATAAAGAGGTTGTCTTTCCCCCAGCACCCACAAAAGCCATGACCGAATTTTGCGAAAAACGCAATGCTTCAATCAGTTGCACACAATCCAACCATTTCTTCAATTACTGGTAAGTAAACATAAAGAAATCATTCTGACAACATATCTACTTCCACAAATGAGGTCGCAACTCGGGTTTTGACAGGATGGCTTCAAGAACTCCCCCTGCTACTGCAAGCGCTTTGTCGGAAACATGATTGCAAAGCTCAGGATCATTCCTTGGATCCACATCCCCAATTTTCATTCCCTTCCGAACTTCAACTTCCGGATGAATTAATCCACGCAAGATGCCCGAGAAGGGTGCTTTAATTGGTTGATGATCGATTTCAGCTACCACCTCGCCCTGTAAAATAAAATCCCCAATTCCTTTTTTCGGTAATACATATCCATCAATTGGTGAATACAAAACTCGCTCAGATTGAATATTGCCAATCGATTCTGGGACGCCACTATCAGCTTGTGGAGCACCTTCCCAAAAAACCCTACCCAATCTTGGCCCACGCTGGGTTTCAATTGCTGCATGGCAATTAGCTCCACCAATAAATCCCGGACCCAATCCAATATAGAGTTTGGCAGTATGCCTTATTGCTTCTGGGGGTGCTTTTAACATTCTTGCGTCGACAATTACTGTAGGGTGAACTGTCTGGATGGATTTTCCATCTGGGTCTACCATCACTGGAATTCTACCTTTAGAAAACAGTTGTAATACCCTTAGAGGGTCATCAATATCATTCACTCGCTTTGCAACGATTCCTTCCAGTGTTACTTCTCCAGTAAAAATTGCTTCGCTAAAACTGGCTAATCTCCTGACTGTCAAAGGTTTTTGTAACTCAGTAATGACAATATGAAAGCCAGCTCGATGCATACGGTATGCAACACCGCTGGCTAAATCTCCACCACCTCGTATTAGGATGATCATAATTTTCCGAGTCCTCTTAAAACGCGCTCTGGCGTCAATGGAAATTCATAAAACCAAACCCCTGTTGCCTGATGGACTGCTGCAATTATGGCTGGCGCAAGTGGTAAGAATGGCATCTCCGCCATGCCACGCGCACCATATGGCCCAATCGGATCTGCATATTCTAGAATGACCGATTTCACGCTGTCTGGTACATCCTGTACGGTTGGAATAAGGTATGTTGATAAATATGGGGTTAATACAAAACCACCTCTTTGGATAAAATTCTCCAGGATGGCATATCCAGTCGCTTGTACCACACCCCCTTCGATCTGCCCCTGAACGAGAATCGGGTTTACGGCTTTACCCACATCATTTGTGGAAATTACTTCTAGTATCTTTATCTGCCCTGTTTCAGAGTCCACATCAACTGTGACCCCCTGGGCAACATATCCATATGCGAAATTCGGCTCAGACTTCCCCGTTTGTGAATCATAGGGTGTTGTCCGAGGTGGTTTATATTGATATGTTGAGATTGCAGGACGCTCCTCCGCTGCCCACTTCTCTAATGCGTTCAAACATGCGCCTTTAATTGAATTACCAGCCATGAAGGTCATTCTTGAGGCAGAAGCGCTGCCAGAATCATCGGTAAATGCAGTATCAGATGCGATAAGGTGGATTTTATTTATTGGAACTCCCAATGTCTCAGCTGCCATCTGAATCATGACGGTGTGGGCACCTTGCCCAACATCCGCGCCTGCATGGCGAACAACGACACGTTCAATATCAACATTCCCATGAATCTCCACCGTCGCACTGGATTGCTCAGGGGCGCCAAATGAAAACCCAACATTTTTAAATGCACACGCAAACCCTGTTCCCCGTAATAAATGAGATTTATCTGAAACCTGATGAGCTATTTCTGATTTGCTTAGTTCTTCACCACATTTTTCCACTACTTTATCGATGGTGATACCCTTTGGCAGCGGTGTGCCTACTGAAAGAAGTGCGCCTTCAGTCAAAACATTGCGACGTCGAATTTCAATCGCATCCATCTTGAGCTTTTCAGCCAATCGATTCATCTGAGTTTCTGCTTCAAATGCTCCTTGTGGACCACCAAATCCTCTAAATGCTCCATTTGGTAAATTATTGGTATAAACTGCATATGTATCGACCTTTACATTGGGTATTTCATATGGTCCAGTACACATTAAAGTAGCATTACCCAACACCTTGGTGGATGTGTATGCGTAAGCACCACCATCAGCAATAGCCTCCACCTCAGCTGCGAGGATTTTCCCATTTTTTTTGGCTGCCCATCGGGTTTTTAAAATGTAAGGATGCCGTTTATGGTGTCCAATGATAGATTCCTCCCGACTCCATATTATCTTAACGGGGCGATCGATACCTCTTTGATGTAATCTCCAGGTCGCCAGTGCCAGCACAATCTGTACCGACATATCTTCACGCCCGCCAAATGCTCCGCCAATGGCAGGGTAAATCACCCGTACTTGCTCAGCTGGTATATTCAACGCATGAGCGATTTGTCCCTGATCTTCATGTGTCCATTGTCCGGCAACCTGTACAGCAATGCGACCCTGGTCATCGATATACGATATCCCTGCTTCTGGCTGGAGATATGCGTGTTCCTGGCTAGGAGTATGATATTCCCCTTCTACAATCACATCCGCTTCAGCGAATGCTTTTTCGACATCACCTTTACGAATACGGTAATGGCAGAAAACATTTGAACCATGATCCGGATGGAGCAATGCTGCCCTATCCCTCATTGCATCTACCATGTCTGTGACTACAGATAATTCTTCATAATCAACTTTGATTAAATCGCGACCTTTCGTGGCGATTTCTTCCGTATCTGCAATAATGAGTGCTACCTGATCACCGATGAATCTGACACGATCTGTATATGGTTTACTGGAGCCTGGACCACACAAAACAGGTTGGTCATTGTATATCAACCCATATTCATTCACTGGCACATCTTTCGCGGTAAAGGTGGCTACGACACCAGGTAAAGCATCAGCCGAGGAAGTATCGATGGACTGCACAATGGCATGTGGTTTTCTAGAAAATAGTATCTTCATATATGCCTGGTCAGGCATATTAATATCACCGGGGTACAGCGTTTCACCGGTGACCTTGCCCCGCGCATCAACTCTATGGACCGATTTACCAATGACACTCATTTTATACTCCACGAAGATAACATCATTTTTCAGTTTTTATCATAAATATTATACACTGCGTTCAACTGAACTAAAAAAAAATACAGGCTATCGAATTATGTCTTAAGTGAAACATAAATTATCCAATAAGACTGATAATAGTTTAATCCGTAGGTTGAGGAGAGATTTGTTTAAAGAATGGATCATATTCTTGCTCCAGTTGCTGGCGGAATTGCTGAGTATATAAGCGGTAATAATGCCCGCGTGCCCGCAGTAATTCCGCATGCGTTCCCATTTCAGAAATTCGCCCATCTTCAACGACAATAATCCTGTTCGTCCGTTTAATAGTCGATAAGCGATGAGCAATAATGACACTCGTACGGCCTTTCATTAAGTTTTCCATTCCACGCTGAATAAGTGCTTCAGTAAGTGTATCGACTGAGCTGGTAGCTTCATCCATAATAAAAATATCTGGTTCTGCAAGGATTGCCCTGGCAATACTGATTAATTGCTTTTGTCCAACTGAGAGAAGATTACCACCTTCACCAACGTCTTGATCATATCTTTTTTCGAAGTGAATAATGAAATCATGAGCTCCAGCTAACTTTGAGGCTTTCTCAACATCATCATCTGAAGCATTCAAGCAACCGTAACGAATATTCTCCCTTACAGTGCCGGAAAATAGATGAGGAGTTTGTAGAACGATTCCCACACGTGATTGAATGCTATGTAATGTGAATTCAGTATAATCAATCCCGTTGATATAGATTTTGCCACGTTTAGGTTCGTAAAAACGGCACAAAAGGTTGACGATTGTGCTTTTTCCTCCACCGGTCGGGCCAACCAAAGCGATCATTTCTCCAGGCTCTATCTTCAAAGAGAAATCTGTTAAAACAGGGTTACCGTCCTCATAAGTAAAGTCTACATGATCAAATTCAATTTTTCCTTTGATTGTTCCCGGGTCAATCGCCCCAGGATGGTCAAAGACCTCTGGAGATGAATCAAGCAAAGTAAATATGCGCTCAGCAGAAGCAATTGAGTGTTGCATTTCTGCGTATACTCGGGCTAAATCCTGAATCGGCCACATCATAAAAGTCAGGTAACTTACAAACGCCTGTATTCCGCCGATGGTCATGATCCCAAGATTGGCTTGTAATCCTCCATACCAAACAATGAAACCCAGGGCTATGGCAGATATGATTTGCACCGTTGGAAGGAATAAAGCCGACAACCAGGCTGCGTGGTAACTTGCTGCATACATTTCGTTGGTGAGAGGTTTAAACTCTTTTAGATTTTCTGCTTCTCGTCCCAACGCTTTTACGACTCGCACACCACTAATATTTTCATTATATGACCCTGTAATCTTGGAATTCGCTTTACGTGATTTACGAAACTCAACTAATATCCGCTTCCTGAATTGGATGGCAATTATAAGTAGGATGGGTATGGTTAGCATGACAATTAATGCCAGTTTCCAATTGATAACCATCATAAATATCATCGAAGTGGTGATATTCATCACTGCCCAGGTGGTATCAACCAATCCCCATGTAACCAATTCAGATACTCTTCCCGAGTCAGAGGTGACTCTCGCCATCAATCTCCCCACTGAAGTCTGGCTATAAAAGGCTAATGATAGCTCCTGTAAATGGTTGAACATCGATTTTCGTAAATCATATTGGATTCGCTCGCCTAAAACTCCAGCCAGGAAAATAAATGTAAACACACATGCAGCCTGGACCAATATTAAAATCCCGTACAGGCTCAGGATTTGGATTAATGCTTGATGATTTTGTGCGATAATCGCTTGATCAATAATTCCTTTATTAAGATAGGTGAAAATGGCATCTAGAATGGATGTAAAAGCAATCATCACCCAAAAGCCAATTACCCAGCGCCGGTGAGGCTGAGTAAGGCTTAAAATCCGGCGAAGCGTCTTCCCAGTGACTTGACTGGTATATTCCTCTTCTTCCAGCTCAATATCTACCACTTTTTACTCTTTCGTCGAGCTCTGTGAAATTTCCAATTCCAGCTCTTCATCAATTCGAGTCTGGAGATCGTAAATTTTCCGGTACATACCATCTTGCATAATTAACTCCGCATGAATTCCTTGTTGGATAATCCTCCCTTTATCCAAGACCAGGATTAAATCCGCATTCATCACGCTTTGAATGCGGTGTGCAATGATGAATGTCGTTCGCTTAGGCGTAAGTCCCATTAGCGACTCACGAATCGATGCCTCAGTCTCGGTGTCCACGGATGAAGTCGAATCATCCAGGATCAGTAGTTGTGAATCTTTTAATAAAGTTCGTGCAATCGTAACGCGCTGTTTTTGACCTCCGGATAGGGTTACCCCCTTTTCACCCACCAGAGTATTGTATTCATCGGGGAATGAAATAATCACATCATGAACAGCTGCTGATGAAGCAGCATTTTCCACGATATTTTGCGGGATATCACGACCTATACTATACGCAATATTCTCTCGAATGGAGCGTGAAAATAGAAAAGGTTCCTGCTCGACGATCCCAATTTGACTTCGGAGAAATTCCTTGGGATAGTCTTTGAGCTCGATACCATCCAGCTTTATACTTCCACTTGTATAATCGTAAAAACGAGGCAGTAAATTTACCAACGTTGTTTTTCCCGATCCAGTAGACCCCAATAACGCCACGGACTGTCCAGATTTACATGAAAAGCTAATATCTTCAAGGACAGGTGGATTATTTTCATAGGCAAAACCTACCTTATCAAATACAAGTTCGCCTTGCAGAGGTTTAGTAGGTGAATACTTTGCTTCTGTTAACGGTTCCTGTCTCTGCTTTATGATTTCCATAACACGACCATAAGAAACCAATCCCGTTGACGTTTGAACAATCAAACGACCTAGGTTCCGCATAGGCCAAATTAACCATCCCACTAATCCTGCGTACGCCATATATGTGCCGACCGTAATTTCCCCGTTTATTGCCATGGTTGCTGCCACATAATAACCGATGATCAATTGAAAACTACACGCGATATCCGAGACTGGCCAGAAAAAAGAGTGCATTATCAGCAGTTTTCGACCACGAATAAATTTCTCCCAGTTCTCAAAGTTGAATTTGTTGATCTCATAATCCTGTCTCGCAAATGCCTTGACTACACGAACACCAGCGAGATTTTCTTGTAAGGTAGTTGATAGAATAGCTTCCTGCTCTTGATAGGATTCATAAGCTTTCGTGACTCGTTTAAAAAACCATATAGAGGTGAGAATGATTATTGGCACGATAATGATGGAAATAAGCGCAAGTTTGATTTCTAAATTCGCAATTGCCAGGAAATTTATTACAAACAGTAAAACTATTCTCCCCACTGCGATGGCTTGTTCGTTGTAAAACCGGCGTAATGCGTCAACATCTGATGTACAACGCTCAATCAGCTCACCTGTGGGGGTTTTATCGTGATAGGAGAAATCTAATCGTTGAATGTGATCGAATAAATAATTTCTCAGACGGCGTGTGATGCCTTCAGCAGTATATGCAGCCAACCGACCCGAAAAATAACTAAAGCTACCTTCAATAGTAGCTAAAAGTACAAAACCAAGTGCCACGATAATCAGTGTGCGATTCAGATTTCCACCCAAACTGTAGTTCCCGTTATCCAGAACCTCATCAACAAAATAGCGAAGTAAAAGGAATGTCGCTGTCTTTGCTAGGGCGGCAACTGCGAGGCTGATCGTGGCAGTAATATAATGCCCTCGGAAACCCGTCATCATTCGCCACAAACCTACCATCCGGTTTTGTGTGAATGCCTGGCTAAAATCATATTCATGCGGGGAAGATGCGGCCATAGAAGTATATTTATTACACTGTCAGACCATTAGTTTACTTGATTCATCACAGAAAGTCACAGGATATGTAAAAATCAGAGTACTACGAAACCTTTTGAACCAATCTCACGCCAAGTAAAATTATCGCTCCACCGATCAATGTGATAGGCAGTAAATATTCTCCTAAAACCAACCAGGCGACGATTACCGCCACGAGAGGTTCGATATACAGGAATGCCCCGACCTGGGAGGCTGGTAGTGCCTTCAACCCATCATACCAGGCAATATATGCCAAACCTGAGCAAAATATTCCCAGAAAACTAATTCCCGCCAGACTCGTCCCTGTTATATTTCCAATATCTCGAAAATTATCGTTAGCAATGAATAGTACCGATGTGAATAACCATCCAAAAGCCATAACATAAAACATCATTGGGGATGCCTGATGTTTTTCAAGACCACGTCTGGATATGATCGAAAATACTGCCCAGTTAATGGCGCTGATCATGATTAATATATCTCCAGATTCACCAAAAATTCCCCCAAGTAGTCCACTAAAATTACCTTTTCCAACCACCAAAATTACACCGATGACTGCCAGTAGGATCCCGGTAATTTGTAATCGATCAAATTTCTCCCGTAAGAATAAAAAACCTAGAATTGCCATAAATACAGGCGTCGTAGCAACAATCCAGGCAGTCGTGGATGCTTGAGAGGTCATCAACCCGGTTGATTGTAACCATTGATGAAAAGTAATACCCAAAAATCCTAAGACTGCAAAATAGATCCATTCCTTGCCCTTAGGAATAATAAACTGCTTTCGAAGTACTGTAGCTATCCCAAGAATGATCACCCCGATCAAAAATCTTAACCAAACAACGGTAACTGGTTCAAGATCTCTGAGTGCTAATTTGGTCGCAATAAAGGACATCCCCCAGACAATCACCGCAAAGGTGACCTCAATATAGGCTGTTATTCTCTTTCTATCCATGGAATATGGATTATACCGCTTCATTCCTAAGGAAGCCAAATTATACCTGAGACATATCTATGACTTATCCGATTGATGGACCTTGACCCATAACCCAGCTGCCATTACACTATCTCTATAGGATTCAATTACGAAATATAAATAAATGAGGCATTTATGTTTGATCTCCCAAATTCTGAAATTCTTTCCACCGCTTTAGAACACAATTTTTGGACCTGGTCTGCTCAAGCTAAAGTAAATCCCATTCCTATCACACATGCTAAGGGTGTTTATTTTTGGGATACAAATGGAAAACGTTATCTTGATTTCAACTCAATGACCATGTGTGTGAATATTGGTCATGGAGATGAACGAGTTATCAACGCAATCATTGAACAAGCCAAAACTTTACCCTATGCTGCTCCAGAGATGGCAACGAAACCACGAGCCGTGTTGGGTAAATTATTATCCGAAATAACCCCGGGGAACCTGGATCATTTCTTGTTCACCTTGGGGGGCGCAGATGCCAATGAGAATGCGATTAAGTTGGCGCGTGGGTATACAGGGAAACATAAAATCCTTACCCGCTATCGCTCATACCATGGTGCGTCTGCGGGTGCGATGGCATTGACTGGTGACCCACGACGTATTCCTTGGGAACCAAACCTCATGTCTGGTGTTGTGCATTTCCTAGATCCATATCGCTATCGATCGACTTTTCATCGTAAAAATCCAGATATCTCCGAATCTGATTTCACTCAGGATTACATTAATCATCTCGAGGAAATTATCCAATATGAAGGTCCTGAAACAATCGCAGCGATTTTGCTGGAACCTGTTACCGGTACGAATGGGATCATCGTTCCTCCTGAAGGTTATTTACAAGGGGTGAGATATCTTTGCGACAAATACCATGTCCTGCTTATCGCAGACGAAGTAATGAGTGGATTCGGCCGCACTGGTAAATGGTTTGCTGTTGATAACTGGAATGTTGTCCCAGATTTAATGACCATGGCGAAGGGTGTTACTTC
>Ga0208980_10001180_pt1 | contig 15647 bp, 12 predicted proteins | sample WetSurMetagenome_3_FD_187993 | JGI IMG/M metagenome (GOLD analysis project Ga0208980, IMG submission 187993) | Wetland microbial communities from Twitchell Island in the Sacramento Delta, sample from surface sediment Aug2011 Site A1 Bulk (version 2) | ecosystem: Environmental > Aquatic > Marine... | reverse complement strand
CTGCTGGCGCAAAGAGGGGGAAAAGCCTGAATTATAGTGTATTATACCCCCTCTTTGCGGAGCAGAGAGGGGGCAGGGGGTGAGTTCATGTGATAAAGAGCAGAGAGGGGGCAGGGGGTGAGTTCGTTGTGTAAAGAGGGAAACTATTTGTACTCCACCGGCAGCATCATCTGAACATCCACAGCCTTGCCATGCTGAAAGCCAGGCTTCCAGTCAGGCATACTGCTGATCAGGCTTACAGCCTCTTTATCAAGTGCGGGATCAAGCGGTTTTTTGACCGTAACATCGGAGACCTTGCCTTCTTTGGTTACAACAAACGTGACCTCGACATTCCCTTTTACCTTATTCCCTCCTGCATGATATTTCCTGTTATTTGCTATCCATGCCTGCAATCCTGCAGAGCCTCCCGGAAATTGGGGAAGTTCCTCCACAGCAACATACATTTCCTTCGGCGAAGCTGTCTTTTTGGTTGTTATCTCAATGACCCCGTTCTTGCCCCTGTCTCCGTATTTGGCAACTGCATGCTCATCTTTAAGCACGCTCATTGACTCAATGTCGTCAGGATTTATTGAGCTTACATCTTTATCCGTAATTACGCCATCCAGAACTATAAGAGGAGGAGGCCCGCCGTTTGTATTTCTTATATTCAGACCTGCCGGAGGAACAGGAGGCGGAGATACTTCGCTACTCTCCTTCACCCCTGTTGATGGAGGAGGAGGTGGTGGTGGCGGCGGAGGTGGCGGAACAGGGAGATCAGCAGGCGAATTACCTAGGTTAATTGTATCCCTTTCCATCCTTATCGGCCCCTTGCCGACAAATTCGGACTTGATGACCTTTGATTTAAAGCCGACGAATGTAACAACAATTGCTGCATCGGCCGGGACATTCTCGAGGCTGAATTTGCCTTTATCATCAGTTGATGTTCCAATAGTGGTGTTTGCAATTAATACATGGGCACCCTGAAGAGGACTGCCGTTTTTCTGCACAACGCTGCCGCTTATTTTCTTATCGGAAGTTTGCGTGACAGTATTCCGGCTACCTGAGACATCTGGCGGAACAGAATACTGGTAATCAGGCTTTGCAAATGCATAAAATACAATTGCAAAAACAGGAAGTATAAGAAGCAGTTTCATCTTCCTGTAAGGTGAGTTGAATATATTTTCCATCATTGTAAATCGCTTTTTGTTAAGTGAGTAATTGAAAGAATTCGTCAGACTGATGACCTGAGAGCCAACAATCTGGTTCAACAGGGCTGCCTTGTAGACTGCCGGATCGGAGGTTTGCTGCAGCGCCACCTTATCGGCAATATATTCATGGTTCTGTCTTATGAGCCGGATATAAATCCAGATCACGGGATTAAACCACTGTATTAAACAAAGCAACTCGGCAAGCATCAGGTCGAGCCAGTGCTTCTGACGGATATGAACCATCTCATGATTCATTATCTCCCTGATTTCAACGTCTGTAAATGAAGGATTGACAAAAACCCAGGAGAAAAATGAAAATGCAGAATCGTATTCATCAGTTTCAACAAGCTTAACCTGAAAAGACGTTGGCTTACCAGCTTTTCGGATTGCCCGGAACAGGGACCTCCCTTGTTTAAGGATCATGGCTGTGAGAAACAGAATTCCTCCTAAATAGAGAATAAGGAGCATCGACCCGAAATTCAGAATGCTGATGCTGACGGAAGCGTCGTGAACAGCACTCGCTGTCAGACCATCAGCCTGGCTGCTGCTTACAGCAGGCAGGACAACTGTGTAGGTGAAGGATAAGAATGGAAAGAAAAGTGAGGCTGCAAGTCCGGAGACAAGAAATAACCGGTTCAGTTCAAAGAATCTTTCATTTCTCAGGAAAATAATATAGACCAGTGCAAAGCCTGTCAGCCATATGACTGATTTCAACAGATATAATGCAAATGCTTCCATCACTTTCTTTTTCTTTCTTTTGACAATTCCTTTTTTGCTGCATCAAGCAGATCATCCAGCTCCTTTACAGTCAGGTCCTTCTCCCTTGCAAAAAATGATGCCATGGCCGGGAATGAATTATTGAAATAGTTCTCAAGCAGTCCGAACAGCTGACTTTTTGAATAGTTGCTCTTTGAAACAAGAGGAAAGTAGAGATGTACATTTCCGTAAGCCTTGTGTCCCACATACCCTTTCTTCTCAAGAACCCTGAGCACTGTGGATACTGTATTCCGTGCTGGTTTGGGATCACTGAAGCTGTCGCGGATATCCTTGACCAGACCGGTCTCTTTCTCCCACAATATCTGCATCACCTGTTCTTCTGCCTTGGTAAGTTGCATGATGTGTTTTTGTTTATTAAATATACAAATTTGTTGTGTTATCTGCAAGGTGCTGGTTGCTTGGTTCTTGGTGCTGGTTATTTCGTCTAAATGATAATTATTATTACCTATTAGTTCAAACCCAGCACCCGGCAACAAGTACCTAGCACCCAGTATCTGGCACTATATTCGTCAATCCTTCACAACAAAGATATGACTATTTTTATAGTCATGCAAATATTTTCATGAAAAAATGACTATATTTTTAGTCAGTAATTATAACGGGCTGTTATAGTGATCGTCCGGAGCCATTTTCATTTGCGGGAAATCCTCTTATGCAACTAATTTTAGAATTCTTCTGTATGATTTCTTTAATATCTCCAACAGCAGGTCTCCGGTTTGAAAAATCTCCGGAGCAGGATCCATCATCATAACAGAAAGTTTTGTATGGCGGAGATTAATCGGATGCTTTTTTCTGGAAAAAAGGTTCCTAATAAAGGTTCTGACCGCTTCATTTGTACAGTAAAAGGTTCCGTCTGAATAGTCGGGAATGTCGGATCGGATACCAAGGGAATATTCAGTTGCCAGCAGAGGAAAATTGACCCCCATAAACCTGGAACCATGCAGTGTACTCCAGTATCTTGCATTGAAATCAAGAAGCATAAAAGTTTCCTTCTTAGAGTCGTATCTGAAATCAAGATTAGCTACCCCGGAGTATTTTAACCTGCCTATAATCTCTGATGCAATCTTATATAAAACCGGGCTTTTAACGAATTCTACCCCCCTGGAATAGGCTAACTTCCCGGGGATAAGCTCCTTCTGTATGGTATGACACTTAATCTTACCGTTTATTGCAAAAATATTTACCCCTATATCATAGCCGTCAATATACTCCTGAATAATAAAGCTATTCCTGTGATCATCACTTTCGAACAGGACATCTGCCAGATTCTCTTTCTTCTCAATGAGCTTTATTCCCTTGCCTCCAAGGCTGACAGATGGCTTTAAAAGTACCGGGAAAGTAAAAAGATCAAGGATCCTGCTCATATCCGGATCAGTGCTGAACTTCTCTACCAGTGCGTATGGAAAGTTATTGCTCTTTAGCCAGTTATTCAAACGCCATTTATCATTAACTGTCTCAATAGTCCCAACATCTGAAAGAGGATGTACTTTTACTATTTTTTCCAACTCCTGTTTGTGCCTGTAAACAAGTTTTGAAATCGTTTCTTTAACCGGGATAATAAGATCTGCAGAAGATTTCCCAATATATTCCCTGATAATCTTCCCAAAGTTATCATCAGTAAAGGGTACTTCCTGGTAAACTGTTCTGATGTACCTGGAGTATTTGAAATAATTTGGCTTAGCAGGGGAACCAACCAGGACATCCAGCCTGAATTCAGGGTAGTTTGAAAAACATCTTACGATTGGAAGAATAAATGAGGAATTATCGTCGACAATTAAGATAGTTATCGGCTTTTTAGATACCATGGATAGATTATTTGATAAGCGTGAAAGTATTAGATCAGGATATAAAACTAAACAAAAAAGGATATATTACTTATGCGTTGCATCTAAAGGTAATCATTCAAAATTCAAATAAGAAGGATAATTTGACAGACTAATGTGTGCGGTCCATGTATGCCAGATAATCATCCATGAAGATTTGTGCCGGTTGGCCTCCTTTGGATTTTTTTGATTAATTTGCACCTTATAAAAAATTTAAAATTCATACAATGAAAAGAAACATTTTTTTATCATTAACAGCTGCAGTGCTTATTATTATGCCTGCAATCGGACAGGAAGCAAACAAACTGTCAGACAAGGAGAAAAAGGAGGGCTGGGTCCTGCTGTTTAATGGCAAGGACTTCTCGGGCTGGCGCCAGTGCAATGGAACAGCCATGCCCAAAAACTGGACAATTGAAGAGAATGCCATGAAGGTTCTGACCGGCGAAGGCAAGAAACCCGGGGAAGGCTCAAACGGAGATGTCATATACAGCGTAAAGAAATTTAAAAACTTTGAACTGTCAATCGACTGGAAAGCAAGTAAAATGGCTAATTCCGGCATATTCTTCAACGTACGGGAAGTTCCTGGAAAGCCTGTCTACTACGCTGCACCGGAGATACAGGTCCTCGACAATGTTGATGCAACCGATAACAAGGTGGCCAGCCATCTTGCAGGATCACTGTATGACATGATTGCTGCCGATCCCAAAACGGTTCATCCGGCAGGGCAATGGAATACAATTGTCGTCCGGGTAGAGAACGGGAAGGTAACCCATATTCAGAATGGGGTGAAAGTGGTTGAATATGAATTATGGACTCCTGAATGGGATAAGCTCGTTGCCAACAGCAAATTCAAGACATTCCCCGGATTCACCGAAGGCATTGCCAAAGAGGGCTATATTGGTCTCCAGGATCACGGCTATCCTGTCTGGTTCAGGAATATCAAAATACGCGAGCTGTAAAAACTGTTCCCATTGTGAATTTCAAAAGGTAATCTGCCATAATGAAATAATCAGCAATGAAGCATAATCTTCAATTCCCTGCACGGCGAGAAAATCGCCGTGCTTTTTTAAAAACCGGTACGATTCTCGGACTTGGTTCAATTTCTGCCGGAATGATAACCCCATCATACGCAGGTAACGATAAACCATCGTCTCCGGGCGTACTTCCGCCGGCTGATTTATTAGCAAAATACCAGGAATGTCTTGGAGGACCCTTTCCCGAACCGGTGTCACTGAATCCGGTCCTCAGAGAAACTGTCAAAAAAGACGGCTATCGCATCGAATCCGTTTATTACGATGTCCAGCCCGGTGAAAGAATCCCTGCATTATTGCTTATTCCTGACGGAGTGACGGCTTCCAATCCGGCTCCGGGAATTGCTGTCTGGCATCAGCATAATGGCCAGTACTATCTCGGAAAATCAGAACCAGCAGGACTTGCAGGAAATCCTATGCATCATACGGGTGTTGCACTTGCACGTGAAGGATATGTTGTTCTTTGTCCTGATTCGTTGTGCTTTGGTGAACGCCAGGATCCTACCGGAAAACTCAAATCAGGAGAATATGAACGTTTCGAATTCCTTTATTATATAGAACGGGGGCGCTGCCTGGCCTGGAAAGATATCCTCGACATGAAGCAATCAATCTCAATGCTCTGTTCAAGGCCCGAGGTGAAGGCTGACAGCATCGGCTGTTACGGGCATTCGATGGGATCGACCCATGCCTGGCTCGTTGGGCCTCTGGAGCCAAGGCTAAAATGCGTGATAGGCAACTGCTGCCTCCCGACTTATGAAGCAATAGAACGGGAACACCTCCTCCACTGTTTCCCAAATTTCGTACCCGGATGGCTCAAGTATGGAGATACCCCCGAAATAGCTTCACTGATAGCTCCAAGGCCCCTGCATCTTAACTTCGGGGAGAAAGATTCAGGCAGTCCGATTGAATCCGTTAAACGGGGCCTGGCAAGAATTGAAAAGGTTTACAATGAGAAGGGGGCACCGGAGAATTTTACCTGGTTCATAGAACCGGGTGCCGAACATGTCCTCTCGGATGCCATGTGGCAGCATGTAAGGGAATGCTTCTCGCAGCACCTGAAAAAATAACAGAGATTCCATAAGCTAACCAAAAATAAATTCAAATACTCAAAATATGGATAACCAATCAAAACCTGAAATCAAAAGATTATATTCACTTGATGCCCTGCGTGGATTCGATATGTTCTGGATAATGGGCGGCGAAGGCATTTTTATCGGACTTGCAAGCCTTACAGGATGGCCTTTCCTGGTATGGTGGGCAGACCAGCAGAAACACGTGCCATGGAACGGTTTCCATTTTGAGGACATGATCTTCCCTCTCTTTCTATTCATTGCCGGCATCAGCTTCTCTTTCTCACTTGCAAAAAGATACCAGGGGACGGAGAACAGGAAGGCCCTTTACAGTCATGTTATAAAGCGCGGGCTGATCCTCGTCCTTCTGGGAATTATATATAATAATGCCATCCGTTTTAATTTCCCTGAGCTGCGGTATGGAAGCGTACTCGGCCGTATAGGACTCGCATGGATGTTCGCTGCACTGATTTTTATGAACACAAAGCTTAAGTTCAGGATCATCTGGTTCAGCGGGATACTTATCTGCTACTGGCTCCTCCTGCTTCTTTTTCCGGCTCATGACCTCGGAACCTTTGATCCTTTCTCCCAGCAGGGCAACCTTGCCGGCTTTATAGACCGTCATTTCATGCCAGGAAAGTTTTGCTGCTATGAGTATGGCGACAGCGAGGGACTATTGAGCACTATCCCGGCAATTTCCACTGCACTTCTCGGCATGCTGACCGGACAGTTCATCTTACAGTACCAGGTTGAAAAACCTCTTCGCAAGGTGCTCTATATGGTTCTGGCCGCAATAGGATTAATCATTATCGGAAGAATCTGGAACCTGTTTTTCCCGATTAACAAATACCTCTGGTCAAGTTCCTTTGTTTGCTTCGTTGGCGGATTAAGCCTGCTGCTATTCTCTCTGTTTTATCTTATTATTGATATCTGGAATTACAGAAAATGGGCATTCTTTTTTGTTGTGATAGGTATGAATCCGATAACCATTTACCTCGCAAACAGGATAATAGATTTCGATTCTGCCGCCAAATTTTTCTTCGGCGGAATTATTTCCCTCTTCCCCGCATCATGGACTCCGTTCTGGGACGGTGTAGCCATCACAAGCGTAGCCTGGGTATTTCTTTACATCCTATATAAGAAGAAGATCTTCCTGAAGGTCTGATTTTCTGAAGTAACAAAGAAAGGGCAAAATGTATAACTCTGCATATCAATTTTTTGATACAAAAGTTAACAAATGAGAAGCATTGCAAACTATCTGATTCTGCCTGAATTAAGACTGATCCTTGAATGCTGCAAAGGAGAGGCCTCTGTACAGGATGCGGTCATGATGAAAAAGGACGAAATGGCCGATCCGGAGTATAATAACGAATTTGACATTATTGTTGATCTTCAGGAATTTGAAACTTTTCTGGATATATCAACTTATGAAACTATTTCATACTTCCATGATTTTCTTAAAATAGTGGAAATCAGGGGCAAGGTGGCCTTCCTTACAGCAAAACCACACCAGGTGGTCATAGGTGAAATCCTGAAAAAATTAACCAGTGACACTGCTTCATTCAAAATTGAAATATTTTCAACAATCGAAGCCGCGATCAGATATCTTGGCCATTCAATAGCTGAACTTGATTTTATCAGTTCCAGAATTTCAGATTTAAACAGGGACACTGTCTGATAGCAGAATAACAGGAAAAATTACCGGGTCTGCCATTGTGTCTTATAATGACCTAAATGCTTATTAAAATCAAAGCCCTGCACCAGATGGCGCAGCGGGGGCAAAGAAAGCTTTGAATATTAAAGTCCTTGTTCCAGGTATCCGGCAAAACCCCGATCAAATCAAATCAAAGCGATCAAGATTCATTACTTTGTTCCATGCCGCAACAAAATCCTTAACAATTTTTTCCTGGCCATCTGCGCTTCCGTAAACTTCAGCAAGGGCTCTGAGCTCAGAGTTTGAACCAAAGATAAGATCAACCCGGGTTGCGGTCCATTTCAGTGTGCCAGTTTTACGATCAAGCCCGTTAAATATCTCTCTGGCGTCACTTGCTGGCATCCAGGAGGTATTCATGTCGAGGAGGTTTACAAAGAAATCGTTTGTAAGAACTTCCGGACGTTTCGTGAAAACGCCAAGTTCAGAGTTGTCAAAGTTTGTGTTTAACACACGCATGCCACCCACAAGAACTGTCATTTCAGGAGCAGTCAGTGTCAGCAATTGGGCTTTATCCACCAATAATTCTTCGGTTGAAACGGAGTATTTCGTTTTCAAATAGTTCCTAAAACCATCAGCTGCAGGTTCAAGCACTGCGAATGAATCCACGTCAGTTTGCTCTTGTGATGCATCCATACGACCGGGAGTAAATGGAACATTTACGACAAAACCTGCCTCTTTTGCTGCTTTTTCAACTCCGGCGCAACCTGCCAGTACAATAAGGTCAGCAAGGGAAACTTTCTTACCTGTGGATTGGGCATTGTTGAACTCTTTCCGGATGACTTCCAGGGCTTTCAGCACTTTTGTCAGCTGAGGCGGATTGTTAACAGCCCAGTCCTTCTGAGGGGCAAGCCGGAGGCGGGCACCGTTAGCGCCGCCACGTTTATCAGAGCCGCGGAAAACAGAGGCTGAAGCCCACGCCGTTGACACCAGTTGAGAAACGGACAGTCCTGATTTCAGAACGGCTGCCTTTAATGCGGCAATATCCTTCTCATTAATTAATACATGATCAACAACCGGAATCGGATCTTGCCAGATCAGTACTTCCGCAGGAACTTCAGGTCCCAAATAGCGTGCCCGTGGCCCCATATCCCGGTGAGTCAGCTTAAACCATGCACGCGCAAAGGCATCCGCAAATTCAAGAGGATGTTCATAGAAACGCCTGGAAATTTTCTCATATGCAGGATCGAAACGCAGAGATAGATCGGTGGTAAGCATTGTTGGCACATGCTTTTTGGAAGCATCCTGGGCATCAGGCATGACCTTTTCGGCATTTTTTGCAGCCCACTGGTGTGCACCGGCCGGGCTTTTTGTCAGTTCCCATTCATATTTAAAAAGGTTTTCAAAGAAATAATAACTCCATTTGACTGGTGTCTGAGTCCAAATAACTTCCAAACCGCTTGTAATCGTATCTCTCCCTTTTCCAGATCCGAAGCTGCTTTTCCAGCCCAGTCCCTGCTCTTCGATGCCGGCAGCTTCAGGTTCAGGTCCGACATGCGACTCCTCTCCTGCTCCGTGCGTTTTTCCAAAGGTATGCCCTCCGGCAATAAGCGCTACGGTCTCTTCATCGTTCATGGCCATACGGGCGAAGGTCTCCCTGATATCTTTAGCTGCGGCAATTGGATCAGGGTTCCCGTTTGGTCCCTGAGGATTAACATAGATTAAACCCATTTGCACAGCTGCAAGCGGATTGTCAAGATCACGTTCGCCGGAGTAACGTTTATCTCCCTCCAGCCACCTGGTTTCGGAACCCCAGTATACATCCTCTTCAGCTTCCCAGACATCTTCCCGTCCACCGCCAAATCCAAAAGTTTTAAATCCCATCGATTCCAGGGCTACATTACCGGTAAGGATCATAAGATCTGCCCAGGATATTTTACGGCCGTACTTTTGCTTGACAGGCCAAAGGAGCCTGCGTGCCTTATCGAGGTTGACATTGTCTGGCCAGCTGTTAAGCGGGGCAAAGCGCTGCTGCCCGCTTCCCGCACCTCCGCGACCATCTCCAATCCGGTACGTGCCCGCACTGTGCCAGGCCATACGGATGAATAAGGGTCCGTAATGGCCGAAATCGGCAGGCCACCAATCCTGAGAATCGGTCATCAACTTGTGAAGGTCTTTTTTTATGGCCGCCATATCAAGACTCCTGAACTCTTTAGCATAGTTAAAATCTTCACCCATTGGATCAGAAAGAGCAGAGTGCTGCCGCAGTATGTTCAATCTTAACTGATTAGGCCACCAGTCACGGTTCTTTGTACCGCTTGCTCCAATGCCATGTTTGCCGGTAGCTCCGGTAACAGGGCATTTGCTGACTTTGTCTGAGTTATTTTCCATGGTAAATAACTATTAGTTTATACTTGTAATTATTTATTGCCTTTCAAAAATTTACCTATGATCTGAAGCTTAACATCTTCAATTTTGAAATCCGGTATCTCTTTCTTTTCAAAATACTTCTCTATTAATTCAGTAAGCTCCGTATCAACATAATCCTCAATCCGATCGGATTCGGAACAATACAGATGATGATGGTTTCCCATTAACCCATCATATCTCATGACATCCCTGTCTGTTTCTACTTTTCTTATCAATTCATTGGCAACCAAGGCATCAAGAACTTTGTAAACAGTTGCTGTTGCAATATTTGGATGGTTTTTTCTTATATACTCAATAATGTTCTCAGCAGTGGGATGATTATTGAGTATAATAATAGCTTCCAGAATTGCTAACCTCTGAGGAGTTACTTTTAGTCCTTTCTCAATCAGTTTATTCCTTATTTCATGGATGTCCGTCATAAAATATTTATAAAGGAGAATTATTATCCTTTAATAATTATCAAATTTAACAAAATTTTTCTATAAAATCAAGCGGATGGAATAATTTTTCGTGTGATTGCCAGGATCAATATCTTACCCGTTGCCATTTTTTGAATCTGAGACTTTTCAAGGTTTATAAAATCCTATAGGTTCCCGTTTGAAAAATTTCATGTTAATGATCAGTTCAGTTCTGAAAAAATCATTAACTTTTGTTCAAAATTTGTTCTTATGAAAAAAAAATCTGGAACATTAATCCCGATTTTCCTTATACTGATTTCCATAGCTGCTCTGGCCCTTTTTGCATTTGTGGCCGGCAATTCAGTGCCTCAGGAGGATCTGAAAAATAAATACAAGTATGATGACTTTGAAGCATCGGGCAAATGTGCATCGTGTCATCCTGGTATTTATCAGCAATGGAAACAGGCGATGATGTCTCAGGCCTACACTCATCCCTGGGATGAAGTAGAGTATTTTGATCTGGCCGTACCCCATGCCAAGGCAAAACCGGAGATCAAAAATGTCGTCGATGGTTGTAACGGTTGTCATACACCTCTGGCATATATGGGTGGCAGGCAGTTTCCTCCTCCGCGACCGTCGGAAAACAGCATGGCCAATGAGTCGGTCTCCTGTGAGGTTTGTCATCTTGTACAGGGGACAGCATCAGATCCTCCCTTTAATTTTAGCTATATTATCAGGCCCGGCATGACCAAGTATGCGAGCCGCACTCCATCTGTAGAATCTCCTGCACATAAGATTGTCACCAGTGATTTTTACAAAACAACCGAATTCTGCGGGAACTGTCATAATGAAAAAAATCCTTTCGGAGTTTGGGTAAAGAGCACTCAGCTTGAATGGAAGGAAGGGCCATATGCTCCTGCAGGTGTTGTTTGCCAGGACTGTCATATGCCAAAAGGCGGTCCTTTTCTTAATGCACTTATGGCCAATCCATACAACGATTCCAGGTTGCACCTGTTTCATGGAGCACATGATCCAGGGAAGGTGAGAGGAACCATTGAATTGCGCATTCAGCCTGACATACGGGAAGCCGAACCAGGTGAAACCATAGTCTTTACTGTAGCTCTTTTCAATCAGAAGACCGGGCATAAATTCCCGACCGGATCTGTCGAGGATCGCATCGTCTGGCTCAATGTTGAAGCTACAGATGCAAAAGGGAAAGTGTACCATCTGGATGTCGACAAAAAAGGATTCGAGGGGGAGGAATATACCATATCAGGTGATTATCTGGCATACCAGGATATGGGTGTGCCTCTAGGTATTCCGGATTTTAAGGGTGTGCAGCGTGACGGGGTTCCTTCAGGCAACAGAATTTTCAGGATGCCATATTTAGATCCTGAGGGCAGGATGACCACTATGCAATGGAACACGGCAAAAACAGGAGTGGACTACAGGATCGGCCCACGGGAAACCAAAGTAGAAAAGTTCACATTCAGGTTACCATTTGATGCAGCTCCCGGTGAAATGACTGTAAAGGCAGTCCTAAATTACCAGTTGCTGCTCAGACCGCTCGCCGAATTCCTTAAAGTACCAGGTGATGAGTCAGAGATAAAGGTAGTTAACGAACATCATACAATAGTGCAGATATTACCCTGATAATCAGATACTGACCAAAAATCCATTAGTATGAGAAAAGATTTCTTTAATAAAATCGCTGCTCTTTCGATAGGCCTGTTGTTTTTGATCCCTGCCAACCAGGTAAGAGGTATTCCTGCTTACGCCCGCAAATATCAGATAAGTTGCCAGGTTTGTCATGCGCCTGCAATTGCAAGGCTGAAAAGTTTTGGTGAAGAGTTTGCAGCCAATGGATACAGGATGACAAAATATGAATCGCCAAGATACTTCATCCCGACAGGAGATGAAAAGCTGTCGCTCTTCAGGGAGCTACCTCTGGCTATCCGATTTGATGGTCATGTGATGTATAATTTTGATAATACAGGAAAAACAGATTTTACTGCTCCCTATATACTTAAACTGCTGTCAAGCGGAGAACTGTCTGAAAAAATATCATATTATTTCTATTTTCTTATGAATGAAGGAGGGTCAATTGTGGGTATTGAGGATGCATTCTTAATTTTTAAGGATGTATTCAAGTCGGGCATAAATTTTTATATAGGACAATTCCAGGCTTCAGATCCTCTTTTCAAGTCTGAATTAAGGTATACATTTGAAGAATACAAGATTTATGATATATCACCGGGTAATTCATTAACCAAGCTGAAATATGAAAGAGGCATAATGCTCGAAAAGCCGTTTAAGACCGGTACAACATTACAGGCCGAGGTACTAAACGGATGTGGAATTGAGCAGGGAGTTTTTGATACAGACAATCATAAAAATTTAATGTTCAGAGTTTCCCAGGCTGCAGGCAAAAAAGTCATTGTAGGATTATTTTACTATGCAGGCCGTGAAGAACTTTATGATCAGGCGGCTCCATTCACAAGCAATATAAAAATGATAGGTCCTGATATCAAGATCAGTTTCGACGACAAATTCATTCTGAATTGTCAGTATATGAGAAGAACTGATTCTGAGGTTTATCTGGAGGCAGACGGATCAAAGCATCCTGATGCCAAAACCCAGGGCGGTTTTGTGGAACTGATCTACTCACCAAAAGGCGATATGAGCAAATGGTATATCGATGGACTTGTAAACTTTATTGATTCTGATATTCAGGAACTTGATTACAAGTCAGCGACCTTGCATGCCGGTTATCTGTTAAGACGTAATGTGAAACTTGTCTCTGAATTCACCTATCAGTTCGGCGATATAGAATATGGCAGAGCAAGTGTCGGATTTGTATCCGCTTTCTGATATTATTAATTTAATATTTTAATACCTGCATAAAAATAGAGCTATCTTTGCCCAAGTTTGAAGTTCCGGATAGTTTGTCAGGTTGAAAAAGATTCCCGCAAATATCAAAAGTTGTTTTTTTCTCCTTTTATTCCTCGCCTTCTTTGGGAGCAATAACCTTTTCAGTCATGTCCATATAGTTGACGGTGTTGCATTAGCTCATTCGCATCCGTTCAGACATGGTGAAAATAGGATGCCATCGCATACACACACTCCAGTCGGATTTCTGTATATTTATTTCATGCTTAATTTTAATGCCGCTTTGATAGTGTTCCTGCTTTTAAAGTCTTTTTTATCATCTCCCGGAACGAATAACAAACGCGGCTATATCTCAAATTTAAAGCTTCAGCCTTTTCAGACTCCTGTTACTTACAGGGGACCGCCCTATTATTCAATCCTCCGCAAAAGGGGTTTGGAAAAATATCCTGCCTAAAATAACTGTTCCTGTTATTAGCAGCTTTCATTTGTCATATTTAGAATTAGGATTAGAAAATTATCACAGATGGCTAATTACAAAATATTGAAGCTTACAATTTTCGGCCTGATATTGTCATTGTTATCTTGCAGAAGCGGTCCAGGAGAAAAAAATGATGCCGAGGCCACTGTCAGAAGATCAGGCGACACTGTTTATGTACCTTCAGGATCTGCCATAATGAAGAAACTGGAAATTGATACGGTTGAATTAAGGGAATTAACCTTACAATATACCACTACAGGTATTGTCAGGCCTCTTCCCGGGCATCTTGCAGAAGTTACAACACCATTCCAGGGCAGGGTAGTAACCTCATATGTCAGCCTGGGAGAAAAGGTCAGACAGGGAGCACCCGTGTTCAGCCTCACTTCGGCTGATTATTTTCAGGCTGTAAAAAACTTCAGGGAGGCAGCCAAGGAAAAAGAGATCGCGGAAAGGAACTTTGCACGTAAGAAAGAGCTATTCGATCAGGGTATCAGTTCCAGAAAAGAGTTCGATGATGCTGCAATGAATGCAGAAATAGCTGACAAAGAATTTGAAAAAACCAGTGCCACGCTACAGGTTTTCAACGTAAAGCCTGAAGAGGCAGACTTCACTCATCCGCTTATCGTTCGAGCTCCCATCTCAGGCGAAATAGTCAGGAATGACATTATAATCGGACAATATCTGAAGTCAGATTCCGAAGCCGGAGTAATTGTTGCAAATCTTGAAAAAATAAGGGTCGTCGCACATGTCAAGGAAAAAGATCTCGGAAAAATGAGCCCAAAAGACAAAGTCGAGATATATGTTGAATACCTTCCTGATAAGCCAATAATAGGAGCTGTTGACTATATATCTGATATAATGGAGGACCAGACCCGTTCGGTTGAGGTATATATTGAATGCCCTAATATGGAGAGGCTGCTGAAGCCGGGTATGTTTGTCACAGTCATGTTTTATCACAAAATAACCTCTGCCATTGTAATCCCTGCTACATCAGTTCTTCAGGATGAATTGAGCAGTTTCCTTTTTACTCAGGCTGCATCAGGGATTTATGTGAAGAGAAAGGTCACTGTCACCTCTGCAGGAAACAGTAATCTGCTTGTCTTATCAGGCCTCAAGCCAGGGGATGTGATAGTAAGTGAGGAGGGTATTTACCTGCGTTAATTATACCACGACATGGAAAAGCTCTTCAGACTTTTTATTCACAGGCGGCTTCTTATCGCAACTTGTTTTATAATAGTAGCAGCTATTGGTGTATATTCATGGTTCCAGCTTCCTGTTGACGCTTATCCCGATATAGCCGACGTTACGGTGCAAGTTGTTACGCAGGTCCCGGGACTTGCTGCAGAAGAGATTGAACAGCAGATAACTATACCTCTTGAGCGTGAGCTCAACGGCCTACCGGGCCTGCAGACTATGAGAAGCAAGAATCTTTTCAGCATCTCAACAATACTGCTTGTTTTTAAGGATGGTGTTGATGATTACTGGGCACGCCAGAGAGTGCAGGAAAAGATAAACGGGATAATTCTGCCGTTTGATGCAAAACCTGAACTTAATCCCCTTACGTCTCCCACAGGAGAAGTCTGCAGGTATATTATTGAAAGCAAGGAATACACGCTCCGTGAACTAACTGATCTTCAGAAATGGGTGATCATTCCTCGGATCAAACAGGTAATAGGAGTAGCTGATATTCAGAATTTCGGAGGGCTTACAACTCAATATCAGATTGAAATAGACCCTAAAAAGCTGGAAAAGTATGATCTCACCTTAAGCCAGGTTGTGGAAAGGATCAAGGAAAACGCAAAGAAATTTAATGAAAATGTGGATCAGGAATTATACAGAGTGATCATACATGGAATTTTACACCTGGCAGGGGAACAGGATAAAAAGGCTGAAGAGAAAGAGCAAATGCGAAA
>Ga0208980_10001179_pt1 | contig 15650 bp, 14 predicted proteins | sample WetSurMetagenome_3_FD_187993 | JGI IMG/M metagenome (GOLD analysis project Ga0208980, IMG submission 187993) | Wetland microbial communities from Twitchell Island in the Sacramento Delta, sample from surface sediment Aug2011 Site A1 Bulk (version 2) | ecosystem: Environmental > Aquatic > Marine... | reverse complement strand
ATTTACTTTATGCCAATAATTGAAAGCGCGCTTGGTGTTATTAAAGCCTACGAGATTGCTACGGCATCAAAATATAATTGTGCACTTGCAATCGGACTTGAAGATTACACAGCCGATATCGGGACTCAACGAACAAATGAAGGACGTGAAAGTATTTTTGCAAGACAAATGCTTGTCAATGCTGCTAAAGCTTCTGGAATTCAAGCTATTGATACTGTGTTTTCTGATGTTGCAGATATGGAAGCACTTCGACAAAGTGTAATCGAAGCAAAGTCACTTGGCTTTGAAGGAAAAGGTTGCGTTCATCCACGACAAATCCAGGTTGTTCACGAAGCATTTGCACCAACAGTTGAAGAAATTGAAAAAGCAAAGAAGATTGTTTTAGCATTTGAAGAAGCTGAAAAGAAAGGGCTCGGAGTGGTTTCACTTGGAAGTAAAATGATTGATCCGCCTATAGTAAAACGTGCACAAAGAACCATCAACCTCGCATCGATAAACAATCTGCTTAGCAAAGATTGGAGAAAGAAATGAAACTAATTAAAAACGCAGCTGGAAGATTAGTCCCAACGGAAGTAAATGGAGGAACTCAAATTCCTTTTAAAGGAGTTGATAAATACAAACCAACAGGAGTAAAAGCTAAACCACTTATTCGCACTTGTATTGATTATCCTTCTGATGGAAATAAAGTTGCCAAAGATCTGAAGAGCGCACTGAAGAAAGCTGGATTAAAAGATGGGATGACAATATCAACTCATCATCATCTTCGTAACGGTGATGCTGTTACAAATTTATTATTCGATACTGTCAAAGAGATGGGAATAAAAAATATTCGATGGTTTCCTACTGCGTCGTTTCCGGTTCACTCACACTTAATAAAATATCTTGAAGATGGGACTATACATCACATTGAAGGAAGTATGAATGGCCCGCTTGGTAAATTTACATCTGAGGGCAAGATGAAAGGGATTGGTGTTCTTCGCTCTCACGGAGGAAGATATCAATCAATTCAGGATGGAGAAATTCATATTGATATTGCTGTAATTGCTGCACCAACTGCTGATCCTTTTGGAAACGCAACAGGAGATCGTGGAAAATCTGCTTGCGGATTGATTGGTTTTGCACTAGGCGATTCTGAATACGCTGATAGGGTTATTGTTGTAACTGATAATCTTATTCCCTTCCCCTGTGTTCCGTGGCAGATTCAAGGTAACAATGTTGATTACGTTGTTGAAGTAGAATCACTCGGTGATCCAAGTAAAATTGTTTCCGGGACAACTGAAATTACAAAATCTCCGGATCGTTTACTCATTGCTGAGTACGTTACAGATTTCATTGAAGCAGCAGGAATCATGAAAAATGGCTTTTCACTTCAAGCTGGAGCTGGCGGAACGAACCTTGCATTTCTTTTATTCTTAAAAGAAAAAATGAAAGCTAAAGGAGTTAAAGCCAGATTTATGCGTGGTGGCAGTACAAAATATCTTGTTGAATTGCTCGAGGAAGGATTAACTGACTACATACTTGATGGGCAGACTTTCGATCTTGAAGGTGTAAGAAGTATGAGGGAAAATGCAAACCACGTGAACACTTCTCCGTTTACCAGTTACAATTTTCACGGCAAAGGAAATTTTGCTTCGATGGTTGATGTGGCCGTACTGGGTGCTACTGAAGTGGATGTAAACTTCAATGCAAACGTAGTTACTCACTCTGATGGTTACTTGCTTCACGGAATTGGCGGCTGGCAGAATTGTCTTTATTCCAAATGTACAATACTTGCTATTCCATCATTCAGAGATCGCATTCCTGTGATAGTTGATGAAGTTATAACTCTCTGCGGGCCTGGTGAATTGATTGATGTTATCATAACAGAACGCGGAATTGCAATCAATCCAAAAAGAAAAGATTTACTGAGAGCAGTCAAGGATTCAGGACTTCCAATAAAAGATATCAAGCAAATCAAAAATGAAGTTGATGAAATTTGTGGTGGTGCACCAGCAAAACCAAAAGTAAATAAAGATAAAGTTGTCGCAATCGTAAAATGGGTTGATGGAACAGTGCTGGATTCAGTTTTCCAAATTGCTTAAAGCTGAACGGACAACTGAATAACTAATAACAAACTTACAGTACCAATAAAAATTAAGCAGCTCTCAGCGCATTTACTATATTTAACCTTGCAGCCCGGACAGATGGTAAGAAGCCGCCGATTATTCCCATTATTATTGAGAAGATGAGTGATGTTATTATTATTGATGGTGAAAGGCTGAAGCTAAATGCCAGTTCAGAAAATGACTGGAAATTTAATGTTGATATATTAAAAAACTGCAAGAATGAGGCAAGAAATATTCCGATGACTCCTCCAGATATAGCGATGACGAGTGATTCAATCAGAAATACAACAAGTATGCTTCTTCTTTTAAAACCAAGTGCACGAAGCGTTCCGACTTCAATCGTTCTATTAGCTACTGCAGCATACATCGTAATGGCAGCACCAATCATAGCTCCGAAGCTAAAAATTATTGTTATAACTATTCCAATAATTCTTATGAATGCAGCCATAAACTCGGACTGTTCTTCAAAATACTTCTGTTCAATTTTTGGTTCAAACTGTTGTAGTCTTCTGTCAAATTCAAATTGTTTTTTAAAATCATTAAAGTTGTCGGCGTCATCAAGTTTAAGCGTCATCGAAGAAATCGTATTTCCCCTATTGAAAGCGTTAAGAAGCTGTTCAGAGTCACCCCATAATTCAGAATCAAAACCACTGCCATCAGAATCAAAAATTCCGACAATCTTCCAGTTGTCTCCTGCAAACTTTACTTCGTCTCCAATTGCAGCACCTTTAAATTTTCCAGTCACACCTGAGCCGACTATTAATTCACGAAGCCCAAAATTGAACATCCGACCTTGAATAATTTTAACCTGTGATCTTAACTCAAGAACTAAATCTGATACACCTCTTACTGTCACGTTGCTCATTCCACCGCTAAATTTTTCAAGATTAATTACTACAACCGGTTCTTTTGAAATGATTTGTTTGCCATTTTTATCCAAAGCAATATGCGGAAGAGTTCTGATAACATCCTGAGTTTCACCGTCAACAAGACTTGATATTTCTCCATTAGCTGCTTTCCTTGTTATTAACACATTGTCCGGCTGTCCGGTTGCAATTAGTGTTTTTTGAATTCCGTACGCCATCATTAGAACAGCAGTGAACACAAATACAACTAATGCAACGCCCAAAATCGTGATGAAAGTTGTAAGCTTTCTTGATGTGAAATTTTTTATAGTATACTTAAATGGAATTTTCATAAGCGGCCCCTCTCTAACTCTCCCCTAAGGGGAGAGAAAAAGAAATAAAAAATTATTTTGCTGTTACTATTGTTCAATAAAAACTCGAAAATATAATGTGCTTAAATTGTTTTAACTTTAATTTCCTTCGGGAAGATGTTGGGCGTCAGGCCTATCCAATAAACCTTAACCCATCCACAATACTAGTTCTCAATGCTTTCATAATTGGAAAAACTGCGGCTGCTACACCAATCAATAAAGCAGATGAAACGGCAAAAATTAATGTAATTGGTTCTAACTCAAATACCGGAAAAAATCCTTTAGGAATTACCTGACTTACTCCTTCTACAACTGGAAAAGTGAGAAATAATCCTAGTCCAACTCCAATTGCTGAGATGAATAGTGATTCTCCCAATATTAGTCCAATCATATGACCACCAGAGAATCCGATAGTTTTAAAGACGGCATACTCTCGCGTTCTTTCTCTTGCAGACATTATCATCGTATTGCCCAGCACCAGCATTATTATTCCAATGATTACAAAAGAAATTACATTGATGGACGTCAATATTGCACTCGATGCTGCTACGAAACCTTGTTGAAATGCTCTTTCTGATTCAGTTTTGGTTTCTGCACGTGAATTTTTAAATAAGTTATCAATCTGCTCTGAGATTAATGCGGTTTTATCTGGATCACTAATTTTAACTACATACCAACCGACTTCATTGTCCCTTCCCGTTTCCCACTCTTTCATTCGTTCATTTAAATAGTCCCAATGGAAAAGCATCTGGGTTGCGTCTGTACTTTTATCTCTGGGTTTATAAATTCCCCTTACTACAAATTGCCATTCGCCGGGATAGATATCTCCTTCAACAGTCATCATATCACCAATCTTCAGTTTATATTGATTTGCAGTTGCTTGACCGACGATGCAGCTGTTCCTTTCTTTCTGAAAAGTTTGATATTCTTCATTACTAATCAGGAACTCAGGGTAAACATCAAATATTGTTTCAGCATCAACAGCAAGTCTTGCAAAGAACTGGTTCTTATCAATATATACTCCTCCGAACCAGTTAGCATAAGTAACAACATCAACTCCCGGAATTTTCGATATTTTATCTTTGTAAGCAAGAGGCAGTGGAAAGATAAATGAAACAGCCTGACGAGTGACCAAACGATTAGCTGCAGAAGCTTCCACACCAGCGTTCCATGCAGTAACAACTGTTCTCAGTAATCCAAATGCGAAGACTGCAATTGAAATTCCAATGATAGTCAGGATTGTTCTTAACTTATGCCTGAGCGAATTTTTTATAACTAGTTTTAAAATTCTCATAGCCTTTAAACAAAATCTCCTTTTTCAAGATGCCTGATGATATGTGCCTTGGAAGCAGCGTGCGGATCGTGAGTTACCATCACAATGGTTTTCTTAAATTCTTTATTGAGCCGTTCCATCAGCGTTAGTATTTCTTCTGCAGAAGTTCTGTCAAGATCACCTGTTGGTTCATCTGCAACTATAATCATTGGGTCTGTAACAATTGCCCTTGCTATCGCTACTCTTTGTTCCTGTCCACCCGAAAGCTGCTTGGGATAGTGATGAATACGATCAGCAAGGCCGACGACACCTAAAGCAAATTCAACACGTTTTTTTCTTTCGGCTTTTGATAGATTGGTTAAAAGAAGAGGAAGTTCAACATTTTCAAATGCAGTGAGTACTGGTATCAGATTATAAAACTGAAAAATAAAACCAACATTATCAGATCTCCATTTAGCCAGGGCTGATTCACCAAAACTCGAAATTTCCTTACCGGCGATTACAACTTTCCCTTCTGAAGGTTTATCTATTCCTCCAATGAGATTAAGTAGAGTAGTTTTACCTGAGCCGGAAGGACCCATCAAAGCAAGAAACTCTCCTTCAGGGACTTCCATATTGATGTTGTTTAAGACGGGAATCTCAAGACTATCCCTATAATACGATTTTGAAATATTATTCAATTGAATTTGAGGTGCCATTTACACTCCGATTAAATTCCTTTATAAAATTTTTACCTGGATACCATCTTTTATTTTTTCACTCAGATTATCAATGATCTTTTCCCCATCTTCCAAACCCGAAATTATTTCGACATAGTTACCAAACAGACGACCAGTTGAAATTTCTTTTTGAACAGCTTTATCATCAACTACTACATAAACAACTTTCTTTCCGGCTAAGTCTTCAACAGCTGATAGCGGAGCAGTTAGCACGGGAATTTGTTCTGCTTCCTCTTTACTTTTTTCAGAGAGGAAAGAAACCTTAGCACTCATTTCAGGAAGAACGCGGCTATCATAACTTTTAAAACCAACTTTTACTAAAACTGTAGCTTTTGATCTGTCAGCAGTTGGCACTATTTTGAAAACATATCCTTTATAACTTTTCCCGGGATTTGCATCCAGGACAATTTCACAATCGAGGTCTTGTTTTATTTTTTCTATATTTGATTCTGACACATCTGCTTCAACCATTAAAGAATTCATATCAGCAATAGTAACAACAGCAGCACGTGAAGTAGTGCTTGCTCCAAATGGGGCAACAATTTCACCAACCTCAGCATTCTTTGTAAGCACTGTACCATCAAAAGGTGCGCGGATGATCATATTTTCAAGTGCAACTTCAGCTGCTCTAATCCTGGCTTCAGCCATATCAATATTTGCGAGCAAAGACTTATAAGCAGTTTCAGCCTGATCTAAACTTTGCTGTGAAGAAAGACCTCTACTAAATAATTCTTTCTCACGGTTGTAATTATTTTCAACTTCATTCATCTGTGCCTTATAAAGTTGAAGGCTTGATTTTGCTTCATCAAGCTGCGCAACTATGTCCCTATCATCAAGTCTGGCAATTATCTGTCCCTGTTTAACCCTATCACCTTCAACAACTCCAAGATAAGCAAGAACACCGGTACCTTTAGAGCTGACCGAGGCTTTTCTTTGTGCAACAATGTAGCCGCTAGCTGTCAAAACAGCACTTGATCTGCCAGGTGTTTGCTTAATTACTGTCGTGAGCTTTACTTCGATTGCCCTACTCGAAAACGAATTAAGGATATAATATCCGGCAGAAAGAATTACGATTGCTGCAATTACATAGATTATATATTTCGATTTGCTTCCGCTCTTTTTATTTTCTGAACGATCTATCCTCAAAGAAGAAAGATCAGCGTTTTTTGAATCCATACCTTATGATTAGAAATTTGTCGGGAAACTTAATTAAGTGTGTCACTAAAAAAAATAGGACGTGATTTAGATAACACTTTGTTAATAAACAATTTACTGAACTGAATAGTTCTGTTTATTCCTCTAAAGCAGTCAAAATATTTAAATATTACTCTCTTGTAATCTAACTTTTAAATTCATTATGTAAAACTTAATAAAAGATGCAGATTTGACTATCAAATATAATCCAAGTAAAACCAAACAAATTTTAATAATGATTCTTGTCCAAAGCATTATCCTAATACTTTTAGCCGACCAGACTCATTTGGTCGGCAAAGTTAAATCGTTCAATACGAATAACTTCAAAGCTCTTAAAATGAATTCTTTCACACAATCTCCAATCTGTAAGAGCTAATTTTGATTCACGCTTAGATTTATTTTATTTGAAATAGAAACATATCTAAACAATTCTATCTGCTTTTATATTACAAAGCATTTTTTACTTCTCTATTTAATGCTATTTAATTTTTTTAAGATAATTTATTTCCAGTATAATTGCAAATATGAGTAAGATTTCTTTAAGTGCAACTAAAAAGAAATGAAAAAAGCTATTGACAATACTTGTATGAATGCATAGGTTTGAGTCGCATTTATATCAATATTTGATTTTAGGCCATAGCTCAAAATCATTACATATGTTCGACAAGATAGATTTCCTTGAAGCTTTTTTGCCAGTTTGTATTCTGAGGAACTTTCTTTAAATAATAAATGTATAACTTTTAGAATTTTCTTAATAAACTCATTATCTATATGAGATTTTGAGAAAATCTTATTGTAATAAAGATAAAACAGGAAATTCTGAAAGATTTCAAGATACTAATTAACTTAAACTATAAAACTAATACAAAGGAGAAGAAACCTTGAAATCTAAACGTGATCTTAAAGGTGTATTTACAGGTTTTGCAGGTATAGTAATTCCTGTTCTGTTTGCCGTAGCAATTATTCTGTTTGTTTTTGTTATGGGAAATCCGGAAAATTTCCAAGGCAATAATACTGCAAACCTGCCAAAACCAGGAAATTATCTTGGAATTATTTATAAAGGTGGAATAATAGTACCTATACTTATGGCAATTTTAATGATGGTTATTACATTTTCAATTGAAAGATGGATAACAATAACGAAAGCAAAAGGAAAAGGAAGAATCTCTGCATTTGTTGTTCGAGTATATCAACATCTTTCAAGTCCTGATATTGATGCTGCTATAGATGAATGTGACAGACAAAGAGGTTCAGTAGCTAATGTTATCAAAGCCGGATTATTAAAGTATCAGCAGATGTTTGGTTTTAAGGAAATGAATAAAGATCAGAAAATTGTTGCGATCAAGCAGGAAATTGAAGAAGCCACATCATTAGAATTACCGATCCTCGAACAAAACCTTGTAATTTTAGCTACTATTGCTCCTCTTGCAACACTTATGGGATTGCTTGGAACCGTTCTAGGTATGATAAGAGCTTTCTCAGCTCTTGCCACTGCAGGTGCACCTGATGCTGTAGCTCTTGCTACTGGTATTTCCGAAGCTTTGATCAATACAGCATTTGGTATTGGATCTTCTGCTCTAGCAATCATTTTTTATAATTATTTTACTACTAAAATTGATAAAATGACGTATGCAATTGATGAAGCAGGTGTTGCAATAGTCCAGAACTTTGCTTCTCATAATAAATAATAATTATGATTAATAAATTAAGTAGAGATTTATAATGCCAAAAGTAAAGGTACCTCGTAAAAGCACGTTGATAGATATGACCGCTATGTGCGACGTTGCATTTTTATTGTTAACGTTTTTTATGTTAACAACCCAATTTAAATCAGACGAATCAGTAATTGTTGACACACCTTCATCAATTTCAGAGATAAAACTTCCTGACACGGATATTCTAAACATTACTATAACCGCTGATGGAAAAGTATTCTTTAATATTGATAATAAAAACTTCGCTCGTGAACGACTTCTTCAAAAGATTAGTGAAAAATATCCTGAACTTCAATTTACACCTGAGGAAGAAAAGGCTTTTGTTCTTACAGGAAGTGTAGGTGTTCCCTTGAATCAATTGAAAGGGTACCTTGCCCTGGATGAGATGGATAGAAAAGCTTATCAGCAGCCCGGTATACCTGTCGATTCAACCAATAATGAATTAGGTACCTGGATAATGCAAGGAAGACTTTCTAATCCGAACGTACGTATTACAATTAAAGGTGATCAAGCATGTCCGTGGCCTATTGTTAGAAAGGTAATGAATACTCTTCAGGATAAGAATGTAAATAAATTTAATCTTATTACTGATCTAGAAGCTGATCCAAATAAATTAAAAGGGATTTAAGTTATGGCTGAGTTAGAACAAAAACAGGTTGGTAAAAAAGGTAAGAAAAAAGGACGTAAAAAAATGTCTACCAGGATTGATCTTACTCCAATGGTAGATCTCGGATTTCTTCTGGTTACATTTTTTATGCTTACTACTACATTTAGTAAACCCCAGACTATGGAAATTAATTTACCGGTAAAACCAAAAGAGGAAGTAACGGAAGAAGAACAAAATGCCGTTAAAGCTTCTAAAGCCCTCACACTAATTATTGATGGCGAAAATAAAATATACTGGTACCAGGGAATTCCCGGAAAAGATAACGTCCCCGTCCTGACAAATTTTTCGGCAGATGGAATAAGGAAAATCCTTGTCGAAAAGAACAGTACAATTCAGGATATGGTTGTTCTTATTAAACCGACTGATGAAGCAAACTATAAAAACGTAGTCGATATACTGGATGAGATGAATATCTCAAATATTAAAAGATATGCACTTGTTGACATTACGCCACTTGATCTCGAATTAACAAAAAACTTATAAACTTGGGTGAAGAGCCATGGCTGAAGAATCAATTTATAAAATAAATTTAGACGATTTAATATTTGCTAAAAAGAACAAGGAGTACGGAGCTTACAAGCTGCGTAAATCTTATAGTAAATATCTTACATTCGCAATGTGGATTGCCATCCTGATAGTGCTTCTTGTTACAACAGGACCGACCATTTATAGAATGATCAATCCTGAAGAAGTAGTTACAACCAAGACGAGAAAGGTGGTAGTAACCGAACTGGCGCCACCTCCTTCGATTGGCGAAAAGAAAGAAGAAGTACCCATAGAAGCACCTCCTCCACTTAAATCAACTATAAAATTTACTCCGCCAGTGATTAAACCAGACGAACAGGTTCAAGATGAATTTGTTACCGTTGATGAATTAAAGGACGTAGACCCAGGTTTACAAACTAAGGAAGGAAGTAATGAAGGTGTGGACTATAGCTTAATTGAAACGGAAGAAAAAGTTGTCGAAAAAGAAGAAAAAGCACCTACTTACTTTGTTGCTGTTGAAGAAATGCCGGAACCGATCGGAGGTATAAAAGCTATTCAGGAAAAGATTACTTATCCAGAAATAGCTAAACGAGCAGGAGTAGAAGGTAAAGTTTATATTCTTGCTTTTGTTGATGAAAATGGAAATGTTACAAAAGCTCAAGTACTTAAAGGTATAGGTGCGGGATGTGATGAAGCAGCTCTTGATGCTGTTTTAAAAACAAAATTTAAACCGGGCAAGCAAAGAGGAACCCCAGTAAAAGTTCAGGTATCTATTCCGATTATATTTAAGCTTCAATAAGTTTAAAAAGAAGTTATGATGTGACACTATTAAACTACTACGGTTTTGCGATGGCTGTCATTTATTTTGGGGCAGGCATGTATATTTTGATAAGCAGTAACATATTTAATTTTTCAAATCTTCAGAAATTAAGCTTCGGTACACTTTTAGTAGCATATGGAATATTCAGATTCTACACTGCACTGAAAAAGAAAAAGGAAAGTGAAATTGAGGAAGATGAAAATTAAATATTTTATATTGTTCATAACTGTCGCATTTATAGCGTATTCTGGCTGTAATCGATCGAATGATCCGGACGATACTCCAACCACAGGACAGATCTCTATCTCAGTAGATGAAACATTTAAGCCCTTAATTGATTCTGAAATTTATACCTTCGAAGGAATTTACAATTATGCCCATGTCAATGTAAGCTATAAAACTGAAGTGGCAGCTTTTAATGACCTAATGAATGACACTATCAGATTAATAATCGTACCACGAATATTAAATAAAGAAGAACTTAAAGCATTTGAGAAATGGGAGATTGTTCCTAAAGTAACAAAAATTGCCTACGATGGAGTTGCGCTGATCGGCAGTAAGGATTTGAAAGATTCAACAATTACCATAGAAGAAATAAAAACTTTATTATCGGAAGGAAGCCTCCCAAATTATAAAAATGTAAAGGTGGTTTTTGACAATAACAATTCCAGCACAATAAATTTTTTAAAAGAAAAAACGAGCGTCAAGAAACTTTCTTCTAATTGTTACGCTCTTACTTCGAATAGTGCTGTTATTGACTATATCTCAAAGGAAAAGAATAGCCTAGGCGTGATTGGAGTTAACTGGATAAGTGATAGGGATGATACTACAAATTTAAGCTTCCTTAAATCAGTTAAAGTGATGGAAATATCAGCAAGTGATAGTTCAGAATATTATAAACCCTACCAGGCTTACATAGCACGAAAAGTTTATCCTTTATGGCGGGAAGTTTATATTATAAGCAAAGAAGCATATACCGGGCTTGGTACAGGTTTAACAGCTTTTATTGCCAGTGAACGGGGGCAAAGAATTGTTTTAAAATTTGGACTCGTTCCAGCTACGATGCCTGTCCGGCTTGTGGAACTAATTAATGAAGAAATAAATTATTGATCAGGAAAAAAATGAAAAAAATATTATTCTGTTACTCGTTATTCGTCATTTTTTCAGTTGGCCTATTAGCTCAGGATATTTCTTTAGGAGTGAATTTAATTAAAAATGAAAAATACACAGACGCTAAAAAAACTTTCAACTCCCTGCTGACAGGTAAATCAAAAGCAGAAGCATATTTTTATCTGGGTGAAATTTATTTTAATGAAGAGAAAGTTGATTCAGCAAAGGTTTGCTATAAAAAAGGAATTGAAGCGAATAATGAATTTCCTCTGAACTATGCAGGAATGGTAAGGCTAAATGTGCTTGAAGGTAACGATAGTGAAATCGCAAAAAATAGAGACCAGGCAATTGACCTAGGTGAGGATAATTCTAAAGTATATATTGTGCTTGCCGAGGCCTATGCACACATTAAAAATTATGATGCAGCAATGCAGTTTCTGGGACAAGCAATAGAAAAGAAATTAACTAACCCAGATATTTATATTATGATTGGTAAAATTCATCTTGCCAAAATTAATGGCACCGAAGCCATAAAAAATTTCGAAGCAGCTCTCAATCTGGAACCTGGAAATCCTGAAGCATTGACTCAGAAAGCCAAAGTCTACTCACTAATTAATAATTACACTGGTGCAGTTACATTACTGAATGATGCAATCTCAAGTGACTCGGCTTATTCACCAGCTTACCATGAATTAGCTGAAGTTTATGCTAATTTGAAGGATTACGCAAAAGCATCAGAATATTATGCAAAGTATATTAAAAAATCTGAGACGACTTTAGAAAAACAAAAAAGGTATGCATCAATACTATACCTAAATAAAGAATATGAGCAAGCAATAACAATTCTTGAAAAACTAATTCAAATAGAACCTGATAATAGTTCTTCAATAAGAATTGTTGCATATTCATATTTAAGATTGGACGCCGTTGAAGCCAGTAAATATTATTTCCATAAATTATTTTCACTTTCCGGTGCTAACTATCTCCCAACTGATTATGAAAATTACGCTGATCTCTTAAGTAAGACTGGTGATGATTCATTAGCGATAGAATACTTAACTAAAGTTACAGATTTAGATAGTTCTCGTAAAGACATCTACGGGAAGATGTCGGTCCTTTATTTTAAAAATAAAAAATGGGATGGTGTAATTTCTTCATTAACACTTAAAGGTGAACTTACTTCACAAGAATATTTCGATCTTGGTAAAGCTTACTATTTTGTGCAGAACTACGTACAAGCAGACTCTGCTTTTAACAAGCTGTCAATAAAAGTGCCTGATTTAGCAATTGCTTATTTTTGGCGAGCTAGAGTTCAAACTAATTTTGATCTTGAATCGGAACAAGGGTTAGCGAAACCATATTATGATCAATTTTTATCGGTTTCTAAAGAGGATACAACGAGATTTAAAAAAGAACTGATTGAGACTTATTCTTATTTGGGATATTATTATTATTTAAAAGAAGATCCCAGTTCAAAGGATTACTGGCTAAAAGTTGAAGCTATTGATCCTGAAAATCCACAGGCAAAAGCTGCACTTAAAGAATTACGCTAATAGAAAAATTTATAGAAGTAAAAAAGGATACTAATTTTAATCCTTCCTATCCATAAACTATTTATGCTATAATCACTCTTCCAGTGTGCTTAGATTACCCGGATCAATTCCAAGTGCTCGGGCTTTCAGAACTCTACGCATAATTTTTCCGCTTCGGGTTTTGGGAAGTGAGTCAACAATTTCTATATGCTCGGGTTTTGCAATTGGTCCGACTTCGTGTCCAACATGCTGTCTAAGTTCTTCAATCAATTTATCACTTTTTTGATAGCCTGTTTTCAGAATCACGAAAGTGTGAATTGCATGTCCCTTTACTTCGTGTGGTAGTCCGATAGCAGCAGCTTCTGCAACAGATGGATGACTTACCAATGCACTTTCAATCTCTGCCGTTCCTAATCTGTATCCTGAAACCTTTATTACGTCATCCACTCTTCCAATGATCCAGTAATAGCCATCCTCATCTCTTCTTGCTGAATCACCTGTCATATAAACACCAGGAAAACGAGTCCAGTATTGCTGAACATATCTATCAGGATCATTCCAGATTGTTCTTAGCATTGCAGGCCAGGGAGTTTTGATTACTAAGTATCCTTCTTCGTTATCCTTAACCGGTTTACCTTCTTCATCAACGATGTCCATTTTCAAACCAGGAAATGGTTTTGTTCCGGAACCAGGTTTAAGTGGAGTACAGGGCATCGGTGTTATCATAAACATTCCTGTCTCTGTTTGCCACCAAGTATCCATTACTGGACATCGTTCACCTCCTATTACTTTGTGATACCATCTCCAAGCTTCAGGATTGATTGGTTCACCAACACTTCCTAATAATCTAAGTGAAGAAAGATTGTGACGTTTAACCCACGCATCACCAAATCTCATGAATCCTCTTATCGCAGTCGGAGCTGTGTACAGAATATTAATTCCATACTTTTCAATCATTCCCCACCATCGGCTTGGATATGGATATGTCGGGGCACCTTCATACATAAAAGAAGTCGCACCATTTAAGAAAGGACCATATACAATGTAACTATGACCTGTTACCCAACCAGGATCTGCTGCACACCAGAATCTGTCTTCTTCGTGAATATCAAAAACATATTTTAATGTTGCATACGTTCCAACCATATAACCGCCATGCGTATGCATAATAGCTTTTGGCTTTCCCGTTGTTCCTGAAGTGTAGAGAAGATAAAGCGGGTCTTCAGCATCCATAATTTCGATGTCACAAGAATTTCCGGCAATTGGTAAGGACATTAAATCGTGATACCACATATCTCTACCGAATTCCATATTAACTTCCTGACCCGTTCTCTTTACTACCAAAACACTTTCAACCGTTGCAGCACGTTGAAGAGCTTCATCGGCAATCTTTTTTAACTCAACTATTTTTCCTCTTTGATATGCGCCATCAGCAACAATTAAAACTTTTGACTGGCTGTCCTCTAATCTTTCGTGAAGTGCTTCAACAGAAAAGCCGCCATAAACAACAGAATGAATTGCTCCGATACGAGCGCAGGCAAGCATTGCAGTAACGATTTCAGGAATTCTTCCCATATAAATTGTAACACGATCTCCTTTTTTAACACCAAGACTTCGAAGAACATTAGCAAAACGGCAGGTTTCTCTACGCAAGGCAAAATAAGAGAGAGATCTGAACTCTCCATTTTCACCTTCCCAAATGAGAGCAACTTTATTTCTTCTGAAAGTTTCGCAGTGAACATCGAGGCAGTTGTAGGCAATATTCGTTTTACCATTCACAAACCATTTGTAAAATGGTTTCTTTGAATCGTCTAGAACTTTGTCCCATTTTTTAAACCAGTGAAGTTCGCTTGCTTCTTTTTCCCAGAAACCCAAATAATCCGTTTCTGCTGATTTATAAATTTCCTCGCATCTAGCATGTGCATTTTTTATTATTTCTTCGGTGGGATGATAAACTTCGCCGGAAAGTTTCTGCTCTGCCATTAAAATATCTCCAATATTATAGTATTACATTTTTATATCTGACAAAAGATTATCGCCGGAATGGCTAACTCTAAAAGAGTTATGTGTGAAATTAAATTAAGATTCTATTAGAAGCAAAAATGATCAATATTCATTAAGTAATTTTGATTCAACTTCTAGTACCGCAAAGATTTATCATAGCTGCTTCCTGGTTTAACCCAATCCTTGATTAAGTTAATTCTGTAAGGATCAAGCTTTGCATTTGGATGTGTAAATGTATAAGCAGTTAGCGGCATATCTTCTTTTTCAACTTCTTCAACAATATCTTCAAGCAGCTTTTGTCTTTTATTTCCATCATACTTATCCCATTCTGAAAAATTAAGGTGCTTTCTTCCCTTTTCAACATCACCTGCAACCATAAAAGAGATAGGCGCAACGTGCGAATACCACGGCCATTCAGTTTCATTTGAATGACAATCATAGCATGAAGTCCGAAGAATTTCAGCAATGTTTTCTGGTGCATTAATATCCCAGGTTACTGGTGGATTGGTTCTCTCAACCGGAATAAACTGGATGCCGATTAAAACAATTACAAGTAAAATTATTAGCTTTTTCATTTATCAATATACCTCTGCTTTGATGAATAATTCGAAATATTTATCTGTGAAAAACATGTTAAAATTAATTCAGATTATTCGCCAAGCAAGTCTGAAAAATCGTACTCTATGTTTTCTTCACAGTAGAAAGGTTCACCATATTTTTTCCTAATCTGAAAACCATAAAACTTTGCGCGAGCTTCAACGTAATCCAGGAATTCAGGCTTGCTGATAAATGTATCCTCCCTTTTAAGT